>Ga0196971_1000015_pt1 | contig 288015 bp, 245 predicted proteins | sample S1v_1013CmetaG_FD_148660 | JGI IMG/M metagenome (GOLD analysis project Ga0196971, IMG submission 148660) | Soil microbial communities from Anza Borrego desert, Southern California, United States - S1+v_10-13C | ecosystem: Environmental > Terrestrial > Soil > Desert | place: USA: California...
TCTTTTTTCTTTTAAAAATATAAAACGGTTTTAGGCTGAGAAATGTGAGAATCTAAATCAGAAGTCAATTATATAAATTTTTTAACGCAAAAAATGTACAAATGAATTTGATTTACACACAGCCTCCTAGAGGGGTATCGTTAAAAAAAGCTTCTGCGCCTTCCGGTATAGTATTAATTAAGGTATGTGTAGAGTCACTGCCGGAATTGGGATTCTGCTGCGGGTGAATAATAACATAAAGGAAGCATACCAGAAGAATTGCTGCCGGAGTTAGGGTGCTGAACATTAGATCTCCAGGGTACTAAATTATAAATAAATTCAGTTTTCATGATCGAAGAATTACATGGAATGTTTAACTGCAAAGGCTCCGGCTTTATGATCCCGAAGCCTTCACTTCAAAGTACTTCGCAGCAGTTAATCATGCATCATAAATCTTTTCAGCACGTCCAAAGCATAATTTATATCACTTTCTGTATGATCTGCTGATACCTGGAACCGTATCTCTTCATCTCCTTTAGGAACGACAGGATAATTCAACCCTGTTGCCAGAATACCGTTATCCGTCAAAAAATTAACCAGCGCTGTAGTTCTTTGAGTGTCTCTTACCATAAGCGGAACAACAGGGTGTTCACTTTCGATTACTTCATAGCCGATATTAATTAGACCCTGCTCAAACTGCTTCGTCCTTGCCCTTAAGTAATCAAGCAGTTTAACTCCATCAGGTGTATCAATGATATCGATGGATCTTGCTGCTGCTGTAGCTTCTGCAGTGGTGATGGGATTTGAGTAGATGTACATAGGAGAAGATTCTTTGAAGAAATCAATTACTTTTTTCGAAGCAGTTACGTATCCCCCGTTCACACCAAAAGCTTTACCCAGCGTACCAATAAGTACATCAATTCCTTTTGCCTTTGTATATTCAACAGTTCCCCTTCCGGTTTTTCCAAATGCGCCAACTCCATGTGAATCATCAACAATTGTAATAACTCCTTCCTCAAACTGATCATTATACTTTTCTGCAATATCCGAAATAACATCAAGAGGTGCATAATCTCCCCTCATGCTGAATATGCCGTCTGTAATTATCAGTACTCGTTTACCCTGTCCTATAGTTTTACTGATACTCTTCTCAAGTTGATCCATATCAAGATGTTTATATACATCCTTGATTTTCGGGCGGGATAACCTGATCGCATTAATTATACAGTTATGATTTAATTCGTCACTGATAACTATTGTTTCTGCATCAATCAGTGATGAAACAACACTCATTATTGTTGCATAAGCCGAACTGAAAATCATCGCAGCTTCTCTTCCGTGAAAAGCAGCGAGCCTTTGTTCAAGATCAACATGTGGTTTATATGTACCGCTGATAAATCTTACCGCACCTGGACCTGCACCATACTTCCTTGCAGCATGTTCCTCAGCTTCAATTATTTCTTTTCTTAATGACATACCCAAATATGAATTCGAGTTCATTCGCAGAAATTCTTTGTCGTCATAACCATCAATGTAAAACCTGGGACCCCTGTCACCATCAGCATACTTAATACCTGTAACTATTTTTTCAGCACCTTTGGATACTCCTTTCGATTTGAGGTCTTCTACTTTCTGGATTAAAACCTGTTCCAGTTTCTTAATCGGCATTTTTTGCTCCCTATGTATTTAGTTCATTTTTGGAATTTGCATCTGCAGTTTTTCTGATAGCTTCGAGATCATATCAGTCGTCATAGATCTCAGGTCATAATCAGGCTTCCAGCCCCATTCATTCCGTGCTGCTGAATCATCAAGTGAATCCGGCCATGAGTCTGCTATCTTTTGTCTCAAAGGATCGACCCTGTATTCCATAGAAAAATCAGGAATATGTTTTCTTATCTCAGAGGCTATATCTTCAGGGTTAACACTCATAGCAGTGATATTAAAGGCATTTCTATGTACAAGATTTTCCGGATCAGCTTCCATTAACTCAATAGCAGCTTTAATGGCGTCAGGCATATACATCATGTCAAGCTGAGTATCAGCATCAAGATAACAATAGTACTTCTTATGTTTAACAGCCTCATAAAATATCTCTACTGCATAATCTGTTGTACCTCCGCCGGGAAGAGTCTTATAGGAAATAAGTCCCGGATATCGCAGGCCCCTGGTATCAACTCCAAATCTTTTATAATAGTAATCACAAAGAAGTTCACCGGCTGCTTTTGAAATGCCATAAATTGTATTGGGTCTTTGAATTGTATCCTGGGGTGTTTTGTTCTGTGGTGTGTCGGGACCGAAAGCTGCAATAGAACTTGGGACAAAGACAGCGATCTTATTTTCACGGGCTATCTCCAGTACGTTATATAAGCATCCCATATTAAGGTTCCATGCAAACTGGGGTTTTTCTTCAGCTGCTGCTGAGAGTATAGATGCAAGATGAAATATTACTTTAATGCTGTGCCTGTTAACAATATCCCCTAGTGACCGCATATTAGTACAATCTGATATCTCAACGAACCCCTGATCATTTGTATCCTGACTTCTGAACCTTATATCAGATAACACAATATTTTCTTCACCATAATTTTTTTTTAGCTGCAATGAGAGCTCTGAACCTATTTGACCTAAAGCACCAGTAACCAATATTTTGCCCATACTATTCCTCTGGTCTATGGTAACTATCTGTATTAACCCAGTCTGTCAGCTGATTGTTCTGAGGCTTAGGCGTTTACTTATCCATCTCAGCACTCAGCACTGTAAAATAGAAACAGCTGCCCACTCCTTCAGTACTTTCAACCCATATTTGTCCGCCGCTTTTTTCCACAAGTTCTTTACACAGAACAAGTCCAAGCCCTGCGCCTTCTTCTCTCATCGTTCCCGGAGTCGAAAAACCCTGGTCTACTTTGAATAGTTTATTTATATCATCCGGGTGAATTCCTACACCGTAATCTTTGATACGGATCTCGACAAACCTGCCTTTATCGACGGATGAAATTTCAATCCTGCCGCCTGGATAAGAGAACTTTACCGCGTTCGATAAAAGGTTCTCAAGAATAGTGGTTATAAAGTTTTCATCTGTGAAGATGGTTGTGTTTTCGTTAAGATGATTTTCAATTTTAATTTGCTTGGCAAGAATATTACCCTGAAGTATATTCAATACCTCACCTGTAATCTTGCAGAGTTTAAATTTTGCAGGCTTATAACTCATTTTACCGGTTTGGATGTTAGCCCACTTTAGCAGACTGTTTATGAATCCATATAAACCTTTCGCGGAAGAATATAACAGCCCGGCATAATCTTTTATCTGCTGATTAGATAAGTCCTGAGGTTTCTCTGCCAGGGCTTTTGAGAGACTTAACAACCCCACAAATGGATTTCTCAGATCATGAGAAATAACCGAGAATAATCTGTTTTTCTGCTGGTTTAATTCATTTAACTCATTTGCATATTTAGTAACTGCTTCCTCTGCAGTTTTTCTTTCAGTAATTTCATGCTGCAAAGCAAGATTTATGTTCTCTAACTTCATTGCATGTTTTTTGAGCTCTTCCCTGCTCAGTTCCAGATCATGAAAAAGTAATTCAAGAGGCTTCTTGAGGCCGGTTTCAATAATCGCTTTGTAAATAAGGAAATATGAGATTACCAGAAAGAAATGACCTAGCATATTCGCAGTACCGTAAACATCCAGATAAAATATAAAAGCCATTTCAGCGGCTATATTTAGTACTATGGAAAATAGCAGAAGGTTTAGTACATTTTGACTAAAATTATGCCTGATCCGGTAGAGAAAAATCATTGATACAATAAACATTCCAGCTACAATAAATTCACTTATGATCTTAAAATCGGTTAGCCCATATCCTTCAATATAACAGTCCGGGAAAGTTTTCCATACAAAAATCGACAAAACCATCAGAAGGGTAACTATTGTATAACAAATTATCACTCCTGTGTATGGTAACTTTCTTCTGGGGATGAATGGAAGTATAATAAATGATACAGCTTTCAGATAACCTGTAGCTATCCAGAGCTCTGTTGGCTCATTTGTGGATAAATTTTGAAATAAGTTCATACCCTTATAAGTTAATGTATGAAGCAGTTCAAGAATGGCATTAAATAGGAAGGAAATACTCAGGAACATAAGATAATTATTTGAAAAGAATCTTCTGGCATTCCAGGCCAGCATAAACGTGGCACAGGCAACCGTAATAATAAAAAGTTCAACAAGCGTATGGAACAACAGATAATTATTATGGTTAATAATATATAAGATCACTAGAATAGCTGCTGCTGTAAAGATTCCTGGTATATTGCCTGAGCTTATTTTCTTTAGGTAAATTTTAATCACTTGGTTCCTGAAAGTCGTGTTAAGTAATATCCTAAATTTAGAGATTAAAGAAAAGCAAAATCATTATGGAATTCAATGGCAGAAATATACGTTTTATATTAAGATGAACAACATTAAGCTTTAAATTTTAAGAAATAACTACTATTTTATTACAGGCATTATCCATTAAAGAGGAACGTGAAATGAGATCTGTTAAAATTTATTTAGTGCAGCTGCTGACCTTTGTCATATTTGCTGCAGGATGCAGTTCGGTACCTATTACCGGAAGAAAACAGTTGAACGTTATACCTTCATCAACAATGTTATCAATGAGCTATCAACAATATGATGAGTTTCTTAAAGCTAATAAAAGTGTAACCGGTACCCCTCAGGCTCAGCAGGTTAAGTCGGTAGGACAAAAGATCCAGAAAGCAGTCGAAACTTATTTCGCTCAGAAAGGTATGTCCGGCGATCTTAAAGGATATGAGTGGGAATTTAATCTTGTTGACAATAAGGAAGTGAATGCCTGGTGTATGCCGGGTGGTAAAGTTGTTGTTTATAGCGGTATCTTACCTTTGACAAAAGATGAAAACGGACTTGCAGTTGTTATGGGACATGAGATTGCGCATGCTATCGCAGAACATGGCGGTGAGAGAATGAGTCAGGGATTAATTACTCAACTGGGCGGCATCGCATTATCCGAGGCGGTAAAAAATAAACCTCAGGAAACACAGGCGTTGTGGATGGCTGCATTTGGGGTTGGCGCACAAGTGGGAGTACTATTGCCATACAGCAGACTGCATGAGAGCGAAGCCGACCGCTTAGGACTCATATTTATGGCTATGGCAGGATATGATCCGAATGGAGCGGTTCCTTTCTGGCAGAGAATGGCTGATATGAAACAGGGGCAGGCACCACCAGAATTCCTGAGTACTCACCCTTCTGACGCAACCCGTATAAAGAAGATTAAAGAGCAGCTGCCTGAAGCATTAAAATTTTACAAAGGATAATTATTCTAAAAGAGCTGTCCCCAAATACAGACTTTTTACTTACTATGCGGCCTTAGCAGCAAAACTAAGGCCCTGGGATTTACATTTGACTAAGCGGGTTTGTGATATGAATCTTTAGAAGTCATTTTCCTGGTTGAGGGAGATAATTTATTTTAGAAGGATAAATCTCTTCGTCTGAATGTTCCCATTAACATTTAATTGATAGAGATAAATTCCGCTCGGCAGATTCTCGGCATTGTATTTTACTTCATAACTTCCTGCAGGTTTCTCTTCATACACAAGCGTACTGACTTCTTTACCCAGAATTGAAAATACCTTCATTGAAACGAAACCTTTTTGTTTCAATGCATACTTGATGGTGGTTTCAGGATTAAAAGGATTCGGGTAATTCTGATATAATGTAAAATTCTGTTTTGAAATAGAGGCAAGACTCTGTACTGCCATATAACGTGGTTGAGAATAAGAAACACCTTCAGTAAATAAGAAGATCAGTATTATATAAAGTATTGTTTTTATCCTGCTGTATAAAAGAATCATCCATACTCCTGAAATATATTCTGCTCAAATTTATAATATTTTAACCTTTTGGGTAACTTGTTTTAGGTAAAACAACCTATTTCACCGGTAAACATCCAAATATCATAACAACATTATTCTTAATTTGTTCCATTTTTTTATAAATTTATACAAAATAATATTTATCGCAGGAAAAAGTGAAACTTGGTAAGTATTTGTTGTCTGCATTTGGTGCTTTAATTATATACTCCAGTTTAAATTCCCAGGTTACTTCAGTTGGTATGGCTGTAAAATTTCTTTCCGAAAAGATTGGTTCAAATGAATATCGTGTGTTAAAATCCCGGAACAATGATCTTGCCCTGCTTGATAGTATCTATCAGCTTTCATTGACTTACTTTGATGATGATATCTCCGAATCACTCCTGGCGCTTACTTTTACCACGCTGCCCTATAATGAAATTCCGGTGGTAATTCCCCTGCTCAGAATAAAATTAGATGTTCCGTTGGTCTCTGTTGCTGAGCCAGGGTTTTCACTTAAAAATGAAAATCTTCCTGGATCCCTGTTCTATGATACACCAGAGCACGAATTAAAAGATAAAGACAAACTCGCACATTTCTTCGGAAGTGCATTCCTTGCATATAACTCAAGATTGTTTGATCTTACTGAAATAATTGCCATTTTTGTAGAAGATTTTGAAGAAACTTTTTATGTTCAGTCTTCTGTTGACTTAAGAGATATACGGACAGATCATCTTGGAAATATGTTTGGGAAGGCACTGAAGAAAAATAAGAAAGTTATGCCCTCTGAATTTTTTATCTTATATCCATTAATTTATTTTAGATATAATCTATGAACTCTGTTTTAGTAATTGACGATGAACGGGAGATATGTGAAAGTATTAAGATGATACTCGAATACGAGGATTATCTTGTTGATTATTCTACCGAGAGCACAGAAGGACTTCAGAAAATCGAATCAGGAAGTTTTGATGCCGTCCTGCTGGATATTCAGATGCCTAACCTTAATGGCTTTGAAGTTCTTAACAGAGTAAAAGAACAAAATATTGATGTAAGTTTTATCGTTATTTCTGCGTTCAGTTCTCTCGAGAATGCTGTTAAAGCAACAAAGCTGGGAGCCTTTGATTTCATCGAGAAACCTATTGACCGCGATAAACTGCTTCTCTCAGTAAGAAATGCAGTAAGCCATCAGAATCTTTTAAAAGAAAATAAGGAGCTTAAAAAAGATCTCGCTCCTGCCGAAGCAATCATCGGAAAGAGTACTCAGCTTCAGAATGTAATATCAGTTATTAATAGGGTATCACGGACAGATGTGCGTGTTTTAATTACAGGCGAAAATGGAACCGGTAAGGAACTCGTGGCAAGGGAGATACATAAACAGAGCAGCCGTGCTAATCAGAAATTTATAGAGGTAAACTGTGCCGCAATTCCTAACGAGCTGATAGAATCAGAATTATTCGGCCACGAAAAAGGATCCTTTACGGGGGCTCTCCAGCAGAGGATCGGAAAATTTGAACTTGCTAATAAAGGTACCTTGTTCCTGGACGAGATTGGTGATATGAGTCTGCAGGCCCAGGCAAAAGTGCTTAGAGCTATTGAAGATTGCAAGATCGAACGTGTGGGAGGTAATAAGAAAATAGATGTTGATGTAAGGATTATTTCAGCCACTAACAAGAACCTTAAAGAAGAAATTGAGAAAGGAAATTTTCGGGAGGATTTATTTCACCGGTTGTGCGTTATTCCCATTCATGTTCCTGCATTGAAGGAAAGAACTGAAGATATTCCATTATTGGTCAGTCACTTTGCTAAAGAGATCTGCTCAAAATATCTGATTCCGCAGGTTGAGTTCAGTGAGGGTGCTCTTAACGTCCTTAAAGAATTTGAATGGCGTGGAAATGTTAGGGAACTTCGTAACATCGTGGAACGCATCATTATTATGATACCGAGTAAAGAAATAAAAGAAAAAGATGTTCTCAATCTTGTTGTTCCGTCTGTAGTAAAGATGGATGATATTATGAATATTAATAATTCCTTCCAGGATTTTAAGGAAAAAGCAGAACGGGCCTTTATACTTAAACAATTAGAGGCCAATGCGTGGAATATCAGTAAAACAGCTGATATACTAGGAATACAGAGAAGTCATCTTTACGCGAAAATAAAGAAATACGATATAGAAAAAGGAAAAGAGTAATGGGCGAGACTATTTTTTCCAGAATTATCAGGAAAGAGATTCCTGCTGATATAATTTATGAAAATGAAGATGTTCTTGCATTCAGAGATATACGGCCTCAGGCACCTGTTCATGTTCTTATCATCCCTAAGTTACAGATACCGAAAACTACAGATATTAATGGCAGAAGCCATGCTGCTCTTTTGGGAAAACTTATTGATGCTGCTAATACAATCGCAAAACAGGAAAAAGTTGATGAGTCAGGTTTCAGACTGGTGATTAATTGCGGTCCGGAGAGTGGACAAGAAGTGTATCACCTTCACATACATCTCCTTGGCGGCAGAAAAATGAACTGGCCTCCCGGTTGATCTCTACATAGCATTCATTCACTTATTCCAATGAAGGCTTCCGTTTACTACCCCTCCACATTTCCCGTAACTGACATCTGATGTATGAAACTGTAATTTCGCGGATAATGTTATATCTTAAAAATAAAACAGAATATGACAAGAATACCATTCTTACTTATTACTCTGCTCTTGTTTTACGGATGCGGAGAAATCAATAACGTATTTCATAAATCAAGTCCTTATGAGGAATATAAAGAATCCCTAGAAAAGGCTGGATTACTTAAAACTGCGCTTGGAGCAGAATGGCTTGCCGTAGGTGAGACTGCGCTGAAGGATTCTTCCACTATAATTTTACCTTATCAGGAAAAGGGATATTTCCCTTCGAATAAAATACGCAGTGCTTCAGTACGATTTGAGGCAAACCGCGGAGAAGTATTACAGATATCTATTAGAATAGATACACTCAAGGACTTTCTTATTTTCGCAGATATATTCAACCTGAATAGTTATTCATCCGGCGTACCGGAATTGGTTGCTTCTAAAGAGAAATTCTCATCGGAACTTATTTATGAAGTTACTGAGAATAGTGTTTTCCTGCTCAGATTGCAGCCTGAACTACTAAAAAGCGGAGAATATGAATTAAAGATAACAAAGGGACCTTCACTAGCCTTTCCCGTTCCGTGAATGGATAGCCGGGCTATAAAAAGCTTCTGGGAGGATTCCAGAGATGGCGGTTCACGGGAACATAAGGGAGTAGATATATTTGCCCCCAAACGTTATCCCGTAACAGCAGTTTCAGATGGAATTATCAGCAGGACAGGCACAAATAACCTTGGGGGAAAAGTAGTCTGGTTAGCAGGACAAAAGTTTAGTTATTATTACGCTCATCTCGATTCACAACTCGTTAGTCCGGGAAAAATAGTCAAATCCGGTGATACGCTGGGGTTAATTGGAAATACAGGTAATGCCCGCTTCACTCCGCCTCATCTCCATTTTGGAATATACGCGCCGGGAGAAGGAGCTATAAATCCATATCCCTTTATCAAAGATGATTATACCCCCTTGCCTGGTTTAGAAACATATACCTTTTCACCAGGTCAGTTGGTAAGAATAAAAACTAATATAGATCTCAAGCTAAATCCTTATAATACAAGCACTAGCATGCTTCAGCTAAAAAAACATACTCCTTTGGAAATCCTGGCTTGGACAAATAGTTTCCTGAGAGTAGTTTTACCGGATCGAATTACAGGATTCGTAAAAGCTTCCTCGGTAAGCAATTTAGAAAAGCAGATTATGACCCATGATCTTTCACGGGGAGAGAGAGTTTTGGAATTACCTGATGAAAATAAAAGTACAATAGCAGTGCTGGAAAGCGGTCAACCGGTTCCTGTTTATGGCTCTTATAACGGTTATTACTTTATTAAATTAAATCAGGATTTCGGCTGGATAAGTATGTAATAATTAAATTTCGGATGTTGTAGATTGTTTGCGTATACCTTTATCAGCTATATCATGCCTGTAATAAATGTTGCTGAATTTAATATCATCAAGGGCCCGATAAGCTCTTGTTTTACAATGGTTTAAATCATTTCGTTCAGATACTGCTGTAATATTTAATACGCGTCCCCCATTAGTAAAAATTTTATCTCCTGATTTCATTGTCCCGGCATGAAATACAATTATGTCAGCCTTCGTTTTATCGAGACCCTTTATTTCAAATCCTTTCTCATATTTTTCCGGATAACCTTGTGAAGCAGCTACCACTGTTATTGCAGCTCCCCCCGAATATGCAACAGCTTCCTTGTCAATTTTCCCTGTCGCAGCAGAGTAAAGCAGTTTCAAAAAATCTCCTTTGAGTAAAGGAAGCACAACCTGTGTTTCAGGATCTCCGAATCTGCAGTTAAATTCAACCACTTTTGGGCCCTCGCCTGTGATCATTAATCCGCAATAGAGACATCCGTTAAATTCACTTCCAATTTCTCTCAATGCTCTGAGTGTTGGTTTAAGGATCTCTTCTTCCACTCTGTATAAAGTTGCTGAATCCATTACCGGTGCCGGAGCATAAGCCCCCATTCCCCCCGTGTTTTTACCTGTATCATGATCACCTATTCTTTTATGATCCTGTGCTGCAGGTAAGCAGACAAAATCACTTCCGTCTGTAATAGCAAACAGACTGGCTTCCTCACCTGTCATGAATTCTTCTATAACAATTTCATTTCCAGCGGCACCAAAAACATTATCCCGAAAAATTTCTTTTAGCGCTGTTGCAGCCTCTTCAGCTGATTCACAAATTAAAACACCCTTTCCTGCTGCAAGTCCTGATGCTTTCAAAACCAGTGGAAAATTGTTCATTCTTATGAACTCTTCTGCCTTCTCAAATTCTCCTTTGGTGAAAGATTTGAAACGTGCGGTAGGAATTCCAAATTGTTCCATTAAATGTTTAGAAAATACCTTGTTACCTTCAATGCGCGCTGCTGCAGCATTAGGCCCGAATACATTAAACCCTTTTTCTCTTAGTAAATCTGCAAGACCATTTACGAGCGGAACTTCAGGTCCGATAACTACAAGATCTATATTTTTTTTCGTGCAGAATTCCAGTATTTGATCTGAAGAGTTAATATCAAGATTCACATTTTCGCAAAAGGATTCTGTACCCGGATTTCCCGGAATTGCATATAAATTTTTTAATATCAAACTCTGGGATATTTTTAATGCAATGGCATGTTCCCTGCCGCCGGATCCCAGTACAATTACATTCATTATACTTCCTTCAGGTAGAATTGAAAATGTTTTGTAAGCTGCTCAGTGAGGAAATCGCGCCTGTGCCTTTCAACAAATTCTTCATTGGGTTTAGGCAGGCAGTTGCTTCTATAAAGATTATGTACAGTAAGTATAGCTTCCTTGATCTGGGTTATGTTATCAGGCTCAGTGATGAATGCTGCTCCATACTCCTGTGCAGCCATTTTAGCAGCGCCTTCCGGCACAGATGCAATTACTGGTTTCCTTGAACCGAAATATTCGTAAAGTTTGCCTGTAGAGATGGAATCAGCGTTCGGACCCTTGCCTATCATCATCCATAATACGTCACTGGAGATAATCTTCTTTAATGTTTCAGAATGATCAAGATATCCGAAATCCTTTACATACGACTGAAGTCCTAATTTTTTAATATACTTTTGATTTTCTTTTCTCAGGTGACCTATAAAGTGAAGTTCTATATTCTCAGCAGCATCAGGTCTTTCTCTGGTCAACTCCTTAAATGCTCTCAGAAAATACTTCGGGGTAAACATATCATAAAAAATTCCGGCAAAAGTTAACCTGAGTTTGTTGTTAAGCTTCAGTTCGGGTTTTATATCCTGGAAATCTTCCTGATCATATCCCTGAGGCAGTATAATAACATCCTCAAAGGTTAAAAAATTAAAAGTATTTATAAGCTTTTCCTTAATCTTACGGTTTATTGTAATTACCTTATCGGCTACTTTTAAGGCCTTATATTCCATTCGTTTATGAATCCAGGAATGGAAAGGTGTAAGATTAAATGCGAATTGATTACTTGTCCATAGATCCCTGTAATCAACAAACAGTGAGATATCATACTCTTTGCTAAGTTTAGATGCCATCCTGAAAGTTGAAAATGGAGGTATGGAAACAAAAATAATATCAAAATTTTCTTTTTCTAAAAGATCTTTTGCAGCTTTGTAAGCTTTGGAAGCCCAGAAAATCTTATTATCTGGAATAAATATTGTTTTACTTATTCTGCTCAGCATCTTGCGTATCCACTCACGGGGCATATTTACGGTTTTGTAACTTGCCATGAGAGAATAGGGATCCATTGCTTCAGTTCGTAGTATGCGGATTTCTGCAGCTTCACATTCCTTCATAAGGGAATTATCATGCGCAAAATAACCGGTTTCTCCTGTTGTAATAACAGTTGGTTCCCAGTTATACTTTTTCATGTACCTGACGAACTTAAAAATACGCTGAACACCGCTAAGCCCCATCGGGGGAAAATAGTACGAGATTACGAGGACTTTGAACATATGTTAAATATCTGATTCCTGTTAGTATTAAGCTTAGTAATTATCAGGTGTGATAATTCGGAGCTTCTTCTGTTACAATAACATCGTGCGGATGACTTTCACGTAAACCTGCAACGGTCATTTTAATAAATTTCGAATTTTCTTTGAGCTCATTGATATTTTTATTTCCACAATAACCCATTGCGGCTCTCAATCCGCCGATAAACTGATAGATGGTATCTGCAAGCGGTCCTTTAAAAGGTACTCTGCCTTCAACGCCTTCCGGCACAAGCTTTTTTATATCTTCTTCAACATCCTGAAAATATCTGTCACTGCTTCCCTTTTTCATTGCTGATAAGGACCCCATTCCTCTATATACCTTAAAACTTCTACCTTCTAAAAGTACAGTGTCTCCGGGTGTCTCTTCTACTCCCGCAAACATACCGCCAATCATAACAGTATCAGCTCCGGCTGCGATTGCTTTAGGAACATCTCCTGTTTGTTTAATACCTCCGTCAGCGATGATGGGTACACCCTTATCCTTCAGTTCAGAATATACACTCATAACTGCAGAAATCTGAGGTACACCTACCCCTGCTATAACTCTGGTTGTACAGATTGATCCGGCACCAATACCAACTTTAACTGCGTCCACTCCTGATTCTACAAGATCTAATGCAGCTTCGGAACTTATTATATTTCCAGCAATTATCTGAGCGTACTTAAATTTCTTTCTAACTTCTTTAATTACTTTCAGAACACCAATGGAATGACCATGAGCTGTATCAATAACCAGAACATCTGCCCCGGCATTGAGAACAGCCTCCGCTCTGTCCAGTGTATCGGCTGTAACTCCAAGCGCTGCTCCTACTCTTAATCTTCCATGTTCATCTTTACAGGCAAACGGGAATTTCTTTTTCTTTTTAATATCTTTAAATGTGATGAGTCCCCTCAAGATTCCGTCATTGTCAACTACCGGCAGTTTTTCAATTTTATGTTTCTGAAGAAGTATTTCCGCCATATCCAGATCAGTACCTAAAGGAGCAGTTATAAGATTATTACGGGTCATTATATCTTTGATCTGAAGATTTACGTTAGGTTCAAATCTCAGATCCCGGTTTGTGAGAATGCCTATTAGCTTACCTTTGTCTTCAACAATCGGAATACCCGAAATATGATATTTGTTCATCAGATTGAGTGCATCCTGTACTGTGCGGTCAGGAGGCAGAGTAATGGGGTTCCTGATCATCCCGCTTTCAGATCTCTTAACCTTATCAATTTCATCAGCCTGCTGCTGGATCGGCATGTTCTTATGAATTATCCCTATACCCCCTTCAACAGCCATTGCTATTGCCATTCTTGATTCAGTAATAGTATCCATCGCGGCTGAAAGAAAAGGAATGTTTAATTTTATTTCCGGAGTAAGACAGGAAGATATATCTACCTCTCTTGGCAGCACTGAAGATTTCGCAGGCACAAGCAATATATCATCAAACGTAATTCCTTCATAAATAATTTTATCAGATTTCATATTTTCCTCTAATACATTTTTTATTCTTTATTCAAATGCCGGAAATCCGGTTATATCTTCTCCGATGATCAAAGTATGCATTTCATGAGTTCCCTCATACGTTTTTACCGATTCAAGGTTTGCCGAATGACGCATAACCGGATATTCATCAAGTATTCCATTTGCTCCAAGTATTTCACGTGCTATACGTGCAATTTCCAATGCTTTTTCACAATTATTTCTTTTAGCCATGGAAACATGTGTGAACTTCAGTTCCCCTTTATCCTTCAATCTGCCAAGCTGTAAGTTCAATAATTGTGCTTTGGTGATTTCTGTGAGCATATAAACTAATTTTTCCTGGGTCATTTGGAAAGCTGCAATAGGTTTATTGAATTGTATCCTTGATTTTGCATAACTAAGTGCGGAATGATAGCATGCCATCATTGATCCCACAACTCCCCATGCTATACCATACCTTGCCTGGTTCAAACACATTAGGGCGTGTTTTAAGCCCGATGATCCGGGAAGCCGGTTACTCTCAGGAATTACAACATCTTCCAATACCAATTCAGAAGTAACTGAAGCTCTAAGGGAATGTTTGCCCTTCATTTCAGGTGCCTTAAATCCTTTAGTCCCCTTCTCAACAAGAAACCCGTTCACAATCCCGTCCAGCTTAGCCCAAACCACGGCAACATCAGCAATTGTGCCGTTTGTTATCCACATTTTTGCACCGTTAAGCAGATAACCGTCTTCAGTCTTTTCTGCTCTGGTGACCATTCCGCCCGGATTAGAACCGAAATCAGGTTCTGTTAAGCCAAAGCAACCTATCTTCTCCCCTGAAGCAAGCTTTGGGAGCCAGAAATTTTTCTGTTCTTCTGATCCGAACTGAAAAATGGGATACATTACAAGAGCACTTTGAACAGATACGAAGCTCCTTACACCACTGTCACCCCGCTCCAGTTCCTGCATTACTAAACCATAAGCAACATTATTCATTTCCACGCAGCCATATTTTTGCGGTAATGTGCTGCCGAATAAACCCAACTCTGCCATTTGAGGTACTAAGTGTAAGGGAAATTCACTTTTGCGGTTATATTCTTCAATAATGGGGATTATCTGGTCTGAGACAAACTCGCGCACTGAGTCGCGGACCATAACCTCTTCTTCGGTAAGAAGGTTTTCAAGATTATAGTAATCCACACCGTTAAATCTTTCCATACTCCAAATCATTTTGCTTTTAATCTGTTAAATTATCAAATGACTGATAGATAAGCAAATTACAGCCCTTATTTGTTTAATGTAATTTATATTCCCAAATTATACATCACTACTCTTAGTACCCTTTAAGTGATCGCAATCCTGATCAGCAATCTTCTGTAATGCATAAAGGGTAACCCCGGACATTTAATAGCAGGTTTTATATTATAATCATTTGACTATTATTTTGTGAATCGGTAAACTTGCGGTGGCATCAATAATATTGTCTTTTCTAACAAAATTGAATTAAATAAAATGAATCATAATAATCTTCAGGAAAATAAAATTGTACCGGTTTTTAATTATGATTATTACAGTTATTTCATTACAGAACTTCAAAAAACACACGATTTTACATCCTTTTCAAGAGTAAAATATAGCAGACTTCATCATTTAAATAAAATTCTTTTGCGGCATGATGTTGACCAATCCCTATCCAAAGCACTGGAAATGGCCAGAATTGAAAAAGAACTGGGGATAATCTCAACTTACTTTCTTTTTCTAAAATCTCCTTTTTACAATGTTTTCTCTCAGTCAGCTGAAAAGATGATTTATGATATTATAAGTCTGGATCATAATATTGGATTACATTTTGACTATAATCTTAACCATGCCAGAACACTAAGTAATGTTTCTTACAGAATACTTGAGGAGGTTGAAATAATCCAGAGATATTTTGGTGTTAAACTCGATGCCGTAAGTTTTCACCGACCGCTAAATATAGATCTGCTTCAGAAAATTGAGCTTAATAGTCTTCCTCATACTTATGAAAGCATATTCTTAAATGATTTTAAATACTTTTCAGATTCAAGAGGCAGATGGCGTTTCGGCGATCCTCTCTCATCAGATGATTATAAATCCGGCAGAGACCTTCATATTCTTATTCATCCTATCTGGTGGAATTCTGAAAATTTGACACCTAAAGAAAGTATCGAAAGTTTTCAAAGAGATTATTTTAATAACTATAAGGATAATATCCATTCTGAATTAAAAGGATTCTGGGATGAACAGGACTGATAATATTATTGATATTGCCGTTGCCGGATGTAAAGATACAACGCTTGAGTTAATGAATGCATTAACTGAGATGGGTTTTAAACCCGGACTATTATTAACAATAGATGCAGAACTAGCTCACAGGAATAAAGTTGCAGGATACACAGATCTGAAGCGGTATGCAGCGGATAAAAATATTGAATGCTATTCCTGCAGTTCATATAGTCTCAATGATCCCGGCGATGTTGAAGCCTTATCCGCTTACAACATTAAAATATTGCTCGTAAACGGATGGCAAAGATTAATTCCTGTCTGGCTACTAAATAAACTTCAGATTGGTGCATTTGGAATGCATGGCTCTTCAAGAGCGCTGCCGTATGGGAGAGGAAGAAGTCCGATGAACTGGAGTCTTATACAGAATAAAAAACTGTTTATAACTAATCTCTTTAAATATGACCCGGGAGTGGATGATGGTGATATAGTGGGTACTATTGTATTTGATATTAATGAACACGATGACGCCAGAACAATGCATTATAAGAACACATTATCTATGATTAAACTTTTAAAGGACAATTTACCGGGGATGTTAAGCAACCGGTACAATCTTCAAACACAATTGGATACCTCGGTTTCATATTATCCAAAAAGAACTGAAGAGGATGGGATTATTTTCTGGCATTTGGATACTGAAGAGATTTATAATCTGATCAGAGCAGTAACCAAACCATTTTCGGGAGCTTTTACATTCTTATCTGATGAAAAGATTATTATCTGGAAAGCAAATCCTTTCGATTCCCGGTTGTTCGATCCATATATTCAACCTGGTACTGTGCTGCATGTTTTCTTAAATGGTGACTTCATTGTTAAGACTGGTAATGGAAGTATAATTGTGAGTGATTATTCCTCAGACGGCAGAGAAAATATAATTAAGGGTGTACAGCTGCATCACAAAAATTATTCATATAAAAATATTTTTATTTATCCCGCTGCTGAATCAAAATAGCATTTCATCTATAATGCTTCTGACCATGTCATATCCGTATCCTTTTGAGATCAGAAAAGCGTAAACCTTCTGTTTTACCTTATCACTCTCAATCCCCCTTACCTTTAATTGTCCTGCTTTCCTGATAGCTAAATTTACCGCATTCTCCCGCTCCTGAGTGTCATCTATACCCGCAAGCACCTGGTTAATAATCTCTCTCGAAACTCCCTTACTTATAAGATCATTTTTTATCTTTTGTATACCATTTTTTCTCATAAGCTTTTCATGAGCAAATTGCCTTGTAAATACTGCATCATCCAAATAACCTGCATTACAAAGATCATCAATCACCTGTTCTATTAAATCTTTATTATATTGTTTTCGAAGAAGTTTTCTGTTAAGCTCTTTTATGGAATGAGAACGCAGCCCAAGTATTCTTAAGGCACTTTCTTTGGCATACAAAAGATCGCTTTGATTTAATAATGATGCAGCTGCTTCAGAAGAAAGATCATCACCCCGCCGCAATCCGTTGTTCAGGAAAATATCATAGTGTATACGGATACTCTCACCGCTGTCAAACACTATGTTCATCCTGTTACTCTTTTTTATAAGCTGAGTTATAATCATACGCGTATTGGCCAGGCTGGTTTTTGGTCGTGATTAAAAGGACAATAAACCGTTGGATTGATTGTTTACATAAAAGCCGGAGTAAAACCCCGGCTTTTATGAAATATGTCATTACTTTTTCTTTTCCTTAACAGCCGGATTCTCTGCGGGCAGAACAGGAATTTCTTCTTTTATCATTCCGAGTTTTTTCTTTACTTCTAACATTAATCCGTTATATAGATCAGGAAGCTCCATTAGTTTCTGTCTCAATTGCTCTCTTCCCTGGAATCGATCTTCACCAAATGTAAACCATGCTCCGCTTTTTTTGATAATTCCAAGATTGACACCAAGATCCAGAACATCTCCAGATTTGCTGATTCCCTCATTATACATTATATCAAATTCAATCTCTTTAAAAGGCGGCGCAACTTTACTCTTAACCACCTTTACTTTTGTCCTGTTTCCTACAACATCATTGCCTTCCTTGATAGCTGCTATTCTTCTTATATCCAGTCTTACAGAAGCATAAAACTTCAGGGCGTTCCCACCTGTCGTTGTTTCGGGATTACCAAACATAACCCCGATTTTACTTCTAAGCTGATTTGTAAAAATAACACAAGTCTTGGATCTTGATATTGCACCAGTGATCTTTCTTAGAGCCTGCGACATTAACCGGGCCTGCATTGCCATATGAGCATCGCCCATTTCACCTTCAATTTCTGCTCTTGGTACAAGGGCAGCAACAGAATCTATGATAATTATATCCAGAGCATTACTTCTGATAAGTGTATCAACTATATCCAGCGCCTGCTCCCCGTAATCAGGCTGTGAGACTAATAAATTGTTAACATCTACATTCAGTCTCTTGGCATATTGAATATCTAAAGCATGCTCAGCGTCAATGAAAGCAGCAAGTCCGCCTAACTTTTGTGCTTCAGCGATTATGTGAAGACAAAGAGTTGTTTTACCGGAGGATTCAGGACCGTAGATCTCGATGATACGACCCCTGGGCACCCCTCCAATACCCAATGCATAATCCAGAGAGATAGATCCCGTTGAGATTGCTTCAATCTGTACAATCGGATCGTCCCCCAGTTTCATTATAGAACCTTTTCCGTAAGTCTTTTCAATACTTGAAATAGTTTCCTCAAGTATCTTTGACTTTGCATCCTTTTCGCTAGCCATTAATCCTCCCGTTATGCAAAAATTATTTTTTGAATATCTGTATACACCGATCCTGAAGGCTTTAACGTACTCTTTATAAGTGCAGCTTCGGTAATTTCAAATTCCCTTTGAGGCAGCGTATAATTCCTGAAAGCATCGATGAATGAAGGACCGGGTTCTTCTTTCATCCTTAATAGAGTTATATGAGATTTAAACCTTCTTTTCTCTTTTTCAAATCCAATACCCGAAAATTGCTCTTCAATCCGTTCAACCAGCTGGAATAAATGATTCTCTGTTTTTAAACTCACCCAGAGAATTCGGGGAAGAAAGAAACCGAACCTGTCATAAGACGCTTTAATTTTACTAAATCCTTCAGCACAATCAGTCAACAGGTTACTAATTTCATTCGTCCTGGACTCATCAACACTTCCAAGAAATTTTACAGTGAGATGAAGTTTTTCAACAGGTTCCCATTTCAGGTTTCCTGTCCCCCTGTAAACTTGTCTGGTGATAGAAACAATTTCTTCTCTCACTTCCAGAGGAAGCTTTAAGGCAATAAATAATCTATTCGTCATAAGGAATTCCCAGAAGATGTCTTCTCAGGAAATCTAGAGCAGCCTGTGAGGCTTTCTCTTTATTTATCATTCTGCTATCGCTAAACTGAAATTTTTTTGCAGTGCATAATTTATCATCACAGATTCCGATGTATACAAGTCCTACTGGTTTTCCTGGAACAGCTCCGGTAGGACCCAAAATTCCGGTTACTGCTAATCCTAAATCTGTTCCTGCAATTGCCTTTACACCTTCCGCCATTTGTCGTACTACTTCGAGACTTACTGCCCCGTGAGCCGCTATCATATCTTCATTTACTTTAAGCAGTTCTACCTTTGCACCATTGCTATATGATACGACACCCCGTTCAAAATACGCGCTGCTGCCGCTTATATTTGTAAGTCTGTCGCAAATCTTACCGCCTGTACATGATTCAGCAACAGCAATCGATAAACCTCTTTCTTTCAATAATCTGGAGATTACTTCCTCCAGAGTTACTCCTTCTATCCCAAAAATATATCTTCCGACTAAAGATCTGATCCTTTGTTCAATCTCAGATATTTTGTTCGATGCCCTTTCACTGCTTTCTTCCTCTACAACTATCCTCATCTGAACACCATACTGATCAGGAAGAAATGCCAATTTTGCACCTTGCATTAACTCTTTTATATCCCCAAGTTTTTCATACAGAACTGATTCAGTTATCCCTGTGGTTGATAGACTCTTTACTTTGGTAACTCTACTATTATCTTTGAATCTGTTTCCCAGTTCAGGAATCACATAAGACTGTATCATCTCTTTCATCTCATGTGGTACACCCGGCAGTGCGATAAGAATTTTTTTTTCTCTTTCAATCCAAAGACCTGGAGCAGTACCGAGAGAATTGTTTATAACCCGCGCATTTTTAGGAACATATGCTTGACCTTCATTGGAAGATGACATCTCCCTTCCTTTCCGCGAAAATATAGACTTTATATTATTAAGTACATCATTGTTCAATACCAGTTCAGTGTTGAATAATCTTACGACACAGTCTTTTGTTATATCATCGTGTGTTGGGCCTAATCCTCCGGTAGCAATAACAACATCATTCCTATGCAGACACTCCCTCAGTTCATTAATTATATCCGGCTCATTATCACCAACTACACTGGTCCGTGATACCTTCAGTTCATTCTTTGCAAACTCGCTGCCGATATAAGCTGCATTGGTATTCATTGTATATCCATTTAGGATCTCATCACCAATTGTAATTACATGTATTTTCATTTTACATCAGATTAAATTTAGTACGATTTGTACAACAATTAATGTATAAATACCCGAAGTGATATCATCAGCCATTATTCCCAGTCCCCCTTGAAACTGTTCAAACCTTCTTGCAGGAAAGGGTTTAATAATATCAAAAATTCTCCATATAATAAAGACCCACAGAATATTTAACGGGGTTTTCGGCAGAAACAGTAATGATATCCACATTCCGATAAATTCATCGAAAGTAAACTGTGCAGGATCTTTTCCATAAACCTTTTCGAACCTGGAGCCGAGGGAAATACCAATTATTGATCCTGCTATAATTGCAGGCAGTATATAAACCGGTTTTTCAAATCCCGGTATAAGATAAATAAGCAGTGCGGCTAAACTTCCGAAGGTTCCGGGCACCAGAGGTATATACCCTGTGTACAAGCCCGAGCCAATAAGTTTTTGCCACCAATTAATCATTTTGAGAAAGTCTCCCTAATAGATTCCGGTTTGCATATAAATAAGTGATACCTGTGTATACCGTAATCAAAGTTATGAACAGCATACTGTAATAAATAAATGAGCTGTTAGTAAGTAGCTCAAATAATTTCTCGTTTCCTGAATAAATAGCTGATACAGTCTTCAAAGTAAAAATTATCAGCAGGTAATAAATAAATACCATCTGAAGGAAAGTTTTCCATTTGGCAAGCATGCTTGTTGGCATACTTTCGCCTTTATAATCTGCAAGCATCCTTATACCGGTAACCAGGAAATCTCTTAGCACAACTAATATTATCATCCAGAATTCAAGTATCCCCAAAAATCCGAATGCAACAAACGCCGCTGAAGTTAATATTTTATCCGCAAGGGGGTCCATAAATTTCCCCCAGTTTGTTATATAGTTGAATTTTCTCGCCAGCCACCCGTCATACCAGTCAGTAATTGCTGCAATGAAAAACACACCTAAAGATATCTGCTTAAAAAGAGAATCATCTGAGAGAAAAAGAAATAGAAAAACCGGTGTAAGAATAATACGGAGTACAGTTAATTGATTAGGTAAAAGCATTTATCTTTAATCAGTTATTTTGGCTGAGTTTCTTAAGATGATTGAATTCATAAATACCGGTATTGTGCCCATCCTTCCACTGAATGTTGATCCCGTAATATCCAACCACCTTAATATTACTTACAGTTGTTTCAGCATCACTATAAAGCGGAATATAATCCGGCCCTTGCGCTTCCCTGTCCGCGTTGCATATTGCGCACGGACAGGCACGTCTCAGATTTACAAGCCGGATATCTGACTGGGTACCGTCCGGCCATGCGATTAGCAATTTCTTTTTTTCCTTGATCTCAATTTTATCAGGAAACATCAGATTGTCTGACCAGTGAGCTTATATAGTGCCTCCAGATATTTAGCGCTTGTCTTTTCAATTACTTCCTCAGGAAGAGGAGGAGGCGGGGGCTGTTTATTAAAATTTATCGAGAGTAAATAATCTCTGACATACTGTTTATCATAACTGTCCTGCGCACGTCCTTTTTCATAGTTCTCAAGAGGCCAAAACCTTGATGAATCGGGTGTAAGCAATTCGTCAATTAGAATTACCTCTCCATTATAAATCCCGAATTCCATTTTGGTATCTGCAATGATTATTCCTCTGCTTAAAGCATACTCCGATGCTTTCTTATAAATAGCAAGTGAAGCGTTTTTTATTTTATTAAAGATTTCTGTCCCTGCTATTTCTTCTGCTTTTTCATTGGTGATATTTTCATCATGCTCACCAATTTCCGCTTTGGTGGAAGGAGTGAAAATAGGTTCGGGAAGTTTTTCTGAATCGGTTAAGCCTGAAGGTAATTTAATCCCGGATACCATTCCTGCTTTTTTATAGTCATTCCATCCGGAACCTGTAATGTATCCGCGCACTATGCATTCAATCGGAATTACATCAGCTTTTTTAACAAGCATTGAGCGTCCCTGCAAAGATTCTTCGTATTCCCTGCATTCAGGAGGATAATCTTTAGTATCAATACTGATCATATGATTCGGTATAAGATCTTTGCAGTATTCAAACCAGAAAGCAGAAATTCTGTTCAGAACTGCTCCTTTTTCCGGAATTCCCTGACTCATAATCACATCAAAAGCAGATAATCTGTCACTCACAACAATTAAATAATTTTCACCGAGATCATATATCTCGCGAACCTTTCCTTTTTTAAACATTCTTAGTTTTGGAAAACTTGATTCCAGGAGAACTTTATGCATTTTTACACTCAAATTGTTAAGAATTAAATATAATAAGCGGGATTTCGTAATACAACTTCAGGTAATCTTGTTTTAGTACTTACCCCCAAACTTAAGTAAATATTTGAAATAATTCATAAAATACGTATGTTAATTTAGATTTTACTCAGGAACTCTTTATGAGCCCAAAACAGCTTTACGGGGTAACAGGTATTTTTTTATTAAGCATTGCCTGCTTTTTACCCCTCGCAAAATTAAATGATTTTATTATTTCGATAATTCCCGTTTGGAGCAATTATGCTTATGAGGGAGGGATCTGGAACTGGCGGGATATTTCCTTCTTCGCAGTTACTCTTAGTATACTGATACTGCTTTCTTTATTCTTTGCTTTCAAAAAAAATTTCAACGGTATTCTGATAACTTCTCTTCTCGTACTCTTCGTAATATTTATTATCTTTATCACACTTCTGCAGGTAGAATCCAAAGCAAGCGTTTATTCTAATGTACATTTTCAGATCGGCTGGGGTTGGGTATCATTATTACCTGGCGCAGCTCTTTTACTTCGGGCTGGTATAAATAAATCTGCTTGATATTTAACAGATACAACTTTATAAAATGAATACAAGATTTCCGCTGCCGCTCTTATTTTTCATTCTCTCACATTTAATTCTGGCAGGCACACCCGATGATACAACCAAATATCTGACTGAAAAAAATATTTTTTATTATGATAAAAGCAGCTCATCTTATCAGGATAGTATTTGCAGATTGGATATTTACTATCCCCGGGATGCGGAAGATTTCTCCACTTTAGTATGGTTTCATGGGGGAGGACTTACATCCGGAAGCCGTTCAATACCAGCGGAGTTAATGAATAACAATATTGCTGTCATAACTGTCGATTACCGCCTGAACCCTGCTGTAAATTGTCCTGCATATATTGAAGATGCCGCCGCTGCTGTCAAGTGGGTATTTAATAATATTGAAAGCTACGGGGGCAGCAAAAAGAAAATATTTCTTTCAGGTCATTCAGCAGGCGGATTCCTGGTTATGATGGTCGGGCTCGATAAGAAATGGCTGGCAAAGTACGACATAGATGTAAACGAAATTGCCGGAATCATACCTGTAAGCGGACAAACAATAACTCACTTTACAATCAGAAAAGAAAAAGGAATTCCTGAAACCTCGCCGGTCATCGATGAGTTTGCTCCTCTTTTTCACATACGCAAAGATGCACCTCCTCTTATTCTGATAACCGGCGACCGTGAGCTTGAACTGCTGGGCAGGTATGAAGAGAATGCTTATCTCTCCAGGATGATGAAATTAACCGGACATAAAAATACTACCCTTTATGAACTTGACGGCTTTGATCATGTTGAAATGTTAAAACCTTCATATTCTATATTGCTTAAATATATTCAGAAATCAGAAAAGTAATTTCCAAATCTCTCACTAACCTTTCCAGGTTCCGAATTTTCCGCTCCTGTAATCATAATATGCCTCAGCGATCTCTTCACGTGAATTCATTACAAAAGGACCCTGAGCAACAACCGGTTCATTAAACGGTTTTGCATGACCGAATAATATAAGTGTATCAGCCGATGTTTCCACTGAAACAATTTCGGAATCATTGTTAAAATGTACCAGCTGCCTTGAGTCGGCATGTTTATCATTAACAGTTATGTCTCCGTGAATTATATAGAAGAAAATATTTTCATCAATGGGTACTTCGAGTTTCAACTCACTGTCAGAATTAATATTAAGCAGGCACAGAGTTACATTATTCAAAGTATCAAACGCTCCTCTGGTATTTTCCCACGCACCTGAGATTACTTTTATGTCTCCATAGCTATAAGATACTCCTGGAATTTCTGCGTGCTGCAGACCTTTGTAGAATGGCTTTGTCATTTTCTGTTTGGCTGGAAGATTAACCCACAATTGTAATATTTCAAGGTCGCCGCCGTTCCTGCGGAATTCTGAGGAAGATACTTCAGCATGAATCAAACCACTTCCTGCTGTCATCCATTGTACACCTCCGGATGTGATAACACTTTCATTACCGGAAGAATCTTTGTGCATTATATCACCTTCTATTATGAAAGTAACTGTTTCCATTCCCCTGTGAGGATGCGGACCGAATGGAAGTCCATTATTATCCGGCGGATAAATTTGAGGCCCATGATGATTGAGAAGTAAAAAGGGATCTATCTGATCGAGTGATTCAGATGGCAGCGGACAATAAGTAACCAGATCAGCAATTGGCGAATAAACAGCATCAATTATTCTATTTATTGTTCTCATTTCTTCTCCTTACTTCCTTCTTGTTAAATAATAATATACAATTAAGAGATCATTATTGCATCTGTTGCTGCAATCTGTTTATATATAATTAAGTATGATTATGTTTAGATATGATATGTTTTAACAGAGATTTGATTTAACGATATGAAAGGCAGGATTGTATGAAAATATTATTAATAATTCTCCTGCTTGCACCTTGCATGATGCAGCACGGAAGTCAGAGACAGCATGATGAAATTCAAATTACAACATCTTCTGAACAGGCAAGATCACTTTACCTCGATGCACGGGAATTTTCAGAGAAGATGGATTTTGGCAATGCTATTCTTCTCATCAATAAAGCATTGAAGATCGATCCTGATTTTGCGCTTGCTTATCTCCTGAAAGCCAGACAGACCTCAAATTATAAAGATCAGGTTTATAATTTACGTAAAGCTGAAGAGCTCTCTTATAAAATATCAGACGGCGAAAGATTTCTTGTTCTTTATTATGTAGGAGTATTTAATTCCAACACCAGAATGCAGGAAAAATATATGGCCAGACTGACGGATTTTTACCCCTGGGATAAAAGAGTACAGATCATAGCTGCAAGTGATAAATATATTACCGGAGATTATCAAAAAGCACTTGAACATCTGGTAAAAGCGATAGAAATAGATCCGTTTTTTTATCCGGCTTATAACCTCATTGGATATTGCAAAGCTGAACTCGATGAGACAAAGGAAAATGAAAAATTATTCCAGGAGTTTCAGACTGTAATTTTAACTCCGTTTGCTGGTCTGATATAGAGATCAATATGAAATGAGGAAATCTGGTAAGATAAACTCTGATTTATGGACCAGCTGAAGAATTCAGCTGGTCCACTGTGATTAGTCGTGATATTATGAATAGATTAAACTTGAGATAAGATAGTACTTTAGAAAAACTGATCCGGGTATTCCGATCAGCTTTTAATTGAACCTATTCTCCATCTGGTAGTCTGACCGCACTGAAAGAACCACTAACATTTAAATCATTATTATTGAGCACACTCTTAAGAACACCATTAAATGTTCCGGAAATTTTAGCTCCGATATTACCATATGATGAAATATTTATAGAACCGTTATTTTCCGACAGAAAGAATTCGGAAAGATCTGCTTTCATTAGGGATACTCCGTTAACAATTTCCTCAGTACCTGTTTCGACCAGAAAATTACGACTACCTGTTTCCTTTCCATCAAAAATGATGGTCACGATTATAGAATCAGATCCATCCAATGCTACCATAGAAATACCAGTTTGAGTATCAGAATTAATATAGCCACCGGATACCGAAGCGAAATTGATGGTTTTATTACTGTAACCAGAACCATTTAATGTGATACTTCCTGAACCAAAGGTGTTATTATTTTTTTCACCGGGGTCAACAGGATTATCATCATCTTTTCCGCAGCCTGCTAAAACAAAAATTAATAAGAATGCCGCAAAAGCATATGCACGCCATTTGAAACCAAAAAAGTTCATGGGACCTCCCTTTTCTGAAAAGAATATTAATTACATGAAAAATTTTATAGTGTAAATTTATAATAATTTAACTTAAATAAAATAAAAATTTTTCCGGGTGTGACCTGGGTGGAGGCTTCTATTTCTGCGTAGTACTGTAAAAAGAGTAAGGATTGTAGATGAAAAAGTTCAGGATACATTTCATATTGTTTATAAACAAGTTTAAATCAGCTTCTTTATAAACTACTGCATTTACATTCAAAGTATAGCACAACATTATGTCTTCAGGATATTCTGAGCTTGTTAGTACAATGATCGGTATTAATTTTAATTTATCTTCTTTTCTTACTTCCTTTATTATTTCAAAACCGCTCTTCTCCGGAATATTAATATCCGTGAATATAAGGTGAGGTGTGGCTGCATTTTCATAACCTTTTCTCTTCATGAGAAGGTTCATTCCATCTTCCCCATTACTGCTTTTCATAAAATTCACTTCTCTTTTCAGCAGCTGAAATGTTTCCTGAACAAGTCGAATCTCGGAAGGATTGTCCTCTATATATAAAATTGAAGGTATGATAATACCCCCTCATAAGTCCGTTGTATTCGGGCAGTCTGATATTTACCAGTTTCCTTACTACAATAGTATTTTTACCGGCTCAGTAAACTGCAGTCAACGCTATTATTAATAAAAGGATATTTTTGTCCTTTGTCAAGTAAAATCGTGAATTTTAGTTCTTCTTCAGGTATATTAAACAAACCGAAATAGGAACAGAAATGCATTATCTTTTAATTTATAATGTGAGCGAAGATTATTTAACCCGGAGAGCTGAATTTCGTACTGAACATCTTAAACTCGCGTGGGAATCATTTAATAAAGGTGAACTAATTCTGGGCGGGGCACTTGATTCTCCGGTGGATACCGCTATTCTTCTGTTCCAGGGAGAGTCACCACAGGCAGCAGAGCAATTTGCCGAGCATGATCCTTATGTTCTAAACAATCTGGTAAAAAGCTGGTCAGTTAGAGAGTGGAAAACTGTTGTAGGTGATTCAGCTGCTAATCCTATCAGGGTTTAATCTGCCCTTTCTTGGTTCTATGATAGTTCTGATGCGCAGTTGCGGATCATCAGTCCGTCCTTATGCTTTAGCATCAAATGTCCCGGAAAGGCCAGGTGCCCTAGGGCACCCAACATATTCATAGCAAAACGACTCCCATAAAATTGACACGTGGACTTAACCGTATGAGTGGTTGAATGTTAACTGGTACTATTCGTGAAGGTACATTCAGTAATGGAATTCAGTCTGCTATTGCTGAGGCAATTTTTTATTTAATAAGAATCATCTTTCTTGTGAATATTGCATTACTTGTTATTAGCTGATACAAATAAACACCGCTTTCCAGATTACCTGCATCAAAACTGACTGAATAATTTCCGGCATCTTTCCATTCATTGAATACGGTGGATACTTCCCTGCCTAATATATCAAAAATTATTAATCTGACTTCTCCCGGAGTAATAACACTAAAATGAAACTTTGTTGATGAATTAAATGGATTAGGAAAATTCTGTGAAAGCATAATGGGATTTACTTCTTTAAGGATTCCAGCAATACCTGTTAATGCAAGATTATAATTCATAAACTGAATCTCACCGTTATTCTGCCATGCGGCTTTTAATATACTATTTTCAATTATCCCGGTAACCTTATTTGAAACGCTGAAATCATGAAATGTTTGATATCCGGATATATAACAATCACTATTTATATAAGCCAGCTCAAGAATATAATTTTCCTCGTATTTTGAAATTCCCAGAATATATACGGGTCTTTCGGGTATTCCGCTCTCAACAAATTCCATTGGAATTCCGTAAAACACATTATACTCAACCTTCCAGCTTTCTTTCTGTCTGCTATACACCGCAATATCACTTGCCTTATTTGCTATTCTGGTTTCTGAGAGAAAGAATTTATTTCCGGCAAAAAATAAGTGACTGCCTAATACATAATCAATTCTATGTGATTCCCTCCAACCTTCATCAAAACTATATATTACAAGTTTCCACCAGACAGATGTCTTAATTGTCGTGAACAAATGAAATTTCCCTGACTCATCCACACCCGGTTCGTAATCAAACAAAGGATAGTCGCTTTTGGACATTTCAATGTACTTCCTTTCCTGCCATTTTCCTTCTTTCATTTCACTGTAAAATAATTTATTAGCATCCTCAGCAGGAGCACAGCGCCAGAAAATAAATCCATGTACGCCGGTGATGTACATATCCAGACCATTGAAGTTGTTATCAGCAAAAAAAGCTAATTCCTGTGTATTCTTTAGTTCATTGCTTCCCCTTTCAATACTGCTGAAATAATACCTTACACTGTCTCCTTTAGTTTCCTGCCATATCAGATCAGTATTTCCATTCCTGTTTAATTTTGATATAATTCTGTGTGTTTTATTTTGATTTATTGCTAAAGGTTTTCCGGCAAGTATTGATAATGAATCTGAATTCGTTATATGTATTTTGAATATTCTCGATAGATCATCTGCCGCTTTTTCGAATAATATTCTGTTGTTTGGAATAAGTGCTGGATACCAAGTATAAACAATATTCTGAATGTCCGGTTGAACTCCCGGTCTGTAACGAAGCAATGAACCGCTGCAGTATTTTAATTCGTATCCAGATGCAGTGCGTGTAAACACTAACAGTGGAAAAGATTGCAGCGGCATTATAGAAATTTCAGTTCCGGAGGAATAATTATTAAGCGAAACGAATTCATCAGTCTGTGGTTCAATAAAAATCCAGTCTGAATAATTATGCGGATCATCACCGGTAAGGATTGCGTTTAAATTATGTGACGTTCCTGAAGGTGGAGTGATCAGCACATAATAAACCGGCAGATTATATATTGTTTGTGAGCTGTAATCTGAAAAGACATTATAACCCGTGAAATTCTTGTATAACTCTGTCGCAAAACCCGCACATTCAAATTGGTCTGGTATATACACTTTCTCATCTGTCTTATCAATTCGCAGCATTTTTTTAAGCCAATTGATTTTATCATCCTTGCTCTGGTTTACATTCCACCAGGAAGGCAGAGCATTACCATTTACTGCGGTGAATAATAATTCCTCATCAGATGAATTAATTTCGTTATCCCCGTTAACATCGGCGCGGATGTTTGGATTTATCTGCCCTGAAAGAATTTTTCTTAATTCATTAATGTCTTCCTGATCAACTATCTCATTAAGATTCAAATCCCCGCTTCCGTAATAATCCGTTGTGTTGAAGGGCTGAAAGTGAGGTATTAATCCATTCCACTTTGCACCATAGTATTGATTGATATCATCAGGCGTAACAGGCGGCTGAGCTGCTAATGAGATGTAATTGGCAAGGGAAAATAATACTATAATGATACGGTGCATATTCAGCTATAATAGATTATAAAATTTAACAATATTTTCAGAATTAACGCAGTAGAAGATTTTAATTTTTAATTTTAGTTAAATTTCCGTTTGAGATTTTTTGGAAAATTCTTATATTTGTTACCTCAAGGGCAGATAGCTCAGTCGGTAGAGCAAAGGACTGAAAATCCTTGTGTCGGCGGTTCGATTCCGTCTCTGCCCACCTTACAACCCGGTTACCGAGCCGGGTTTTTTGTTAAATACTTTTAATTTATTTCAAAAACAAAGAATTATTCATTTAGATTATTGCTTGTCTAAAAATACTCTCACAATATTCTCACGCTAATTGTAAATAAGATCGTTTTTTGCATACCCTTTGAATCTTCTGCTAAAAAGTCGCATTTTACTTCGCCGCGAATAAAAAACTGAATAAAATATTTTTTAGATCTTTGAAATTTTATTTGATTTTTGATATTTTTGTCATATTTTACATTGTAAATGAAGAATTTTATGCCAAATCTTTTCGATGTATGTGACTATATAATATTAAAAGTCACAGAAGAAAAAAAATCTCTGAATATTTTGAAACTTCAGAAATTATTGTATTATGTACAGGCTTGGCATCTTGCCTTGTATAAAACTCCATTATTTGAAGGAAAATTTCAGGCATGGGTTCATGGTCCCGTTAATAGAGAAATCTATGATCGTTTCTCATTGAAGAAAATGTTGTACTCAGATTTATCTTTCAGGGATATAGGGAAAACCTTTAGAGTTGAAAATCTTTCCAAGAAAGCTCAAAATCATATTAATGATGTACTGGAAGTATATGCCAAATATACCGGTTCACAATTGGAAGAGTTTACTCATCGAGAATTGCCATGGATTGAGGCAAGAAAAGGTTATAATTCTATTGATCGGTGCGAAATTGAAATTGATGAAAACTTAATGAGAAGGTATTATTCTGATCTAATGAAAAAATGAAAAAAAAAATTCCTATACCCAAAGGAGCTCACAAGCCTTCTATACCCGAACAAACTCCTCCCGCTCCCGATCCCAAATTAAGTTTTTCATTTACCTTCTATAATCAGCGCGAGTTTTTCGGCTTATCCACTGTGGATTCTAAGTGGTTTATTTCGTTAATAGTACGACTTGGAAACTTAAATCAACATTATGTGGAGGAAGTCTTATCAAATCAAGCTCTGAGAAAAACTCTAAGATTCCACGAAATTGATTGGGAGGCAAAAAATATTCCCATACAAAGAAATGAGTTTACTTGGATTCCTGAAGTGTTTTTAAATAATCCGGTAGAATATCCATTCTTTCAAATATCTGTTTCTCGTGCCTTGGGTAGAATAGTTGGTTTTTTTGATGCGAGTAACATTTTTCAAATTATTTTATTAGATCCCTTACACAATATCCAACCAAGTCAGTATAACGATTATGTGGTTCGTCCTTCAGATCCAGAACATGATTTGTATAGTCATTTGTTAAATCGCTATCAAAAATTAGATGCTCTTATGAGTTCAAAATGTCCCTTCCAGGATAACGAATGTAAATTGAAAGAAAATGTGCAAATGATCAAAGCAGATATTGAGCCCTACGCCATTTTTTTTGTCCCACTAGAAGTGCACAATGAATGCGAGCAGCATAAAAAAAATGATTTAACGATCCTAGAGATAATAGAATATGGACTGTTAGCTGTTGAAAAATTACAGAATAATTCTTATTGAATTTCAAATTAGGTTTAGATTCGCTGCTCTCCATAGAACCAAATCAATTAATCCAACTTAACCTTGTTCCTGTGTCGAAATAAAGGCTGGCTAACACCCCATAACTTATAAATAGAAACTCGGCCATTATACATCCAGTTGGTGGATACTCTCTCCTGATCTAAACGAGATTAAAAGGTTTACGAACTTATTGATCAAACATTCTTTTAGTTTGATATATGTAATCATCAAAGAGTTTAAGGTATTTGTCTTCTATATTAAACTTCAAATAGGTAGCGGCTTCATAACATTGAATAATATCAAATAGAGAAACAGCGACTAAATCTATAAAGACATAAATCTCATGTGGTTTTATTACACCTTCAGAACTAGTGCCGAGAAACAGTTTAGTTATTGATGCAATGACAGAATGAACAATGCTACTCGACAATCTATAAATGGTGTTGTAATAATCCAACATTTTGATTTTACTGATCCTATCATTTTGATCAACTAGAGAATCCCTTAGCTCTGCTAACTTATTGATATTATGCTCTGTCCATTTTCTTTGATATTTATCATTTTTGATCTGAAAGGTACCTTCAATTTGACTTCGCAGCTCATTCATTCTCTCATTGTACAATGTATTTGCATCCGGAAAAAATATAGAGAGAGCTAACTTAAGATTTTCGTTTGCGTCATTAACCTTTAAGTAATTATATTCAATAACAGGATAATAACTTATAAACTTTTCAACTGCATTCGAAACTTGGTCATGTATCAAGTAGGAAGAAGTAATCAGTTGTTCAAGTCGTATTCTGAGTAAGGCATAACCTTCAATTGGTTGCCCCCATGTTGATAAGAGCCGTATTGAATAACTAGCGTTCTTAGCGTTACTAACTAATAGATTAATCAGAAAATACCTTTTATTTATTAATAAATGACTTTTTCTATTAACAGTTTCAATAAAATATCTATAGGCTCTTTCAGATATTTTGATAAACGGACTCAATTCAGATTCTAACAAATTAAGAATTGGACCATAACCAGTGTTGTCATAATTCATTTTAAGTCTAGTATTATTTTTTATTATGAATATATCACGTTATAAGATTTACTTTTTAACATCTTTGAATATTAAATTAAGAATGGCTTCCGAAAACCCTTCAAAATAAAAATCAGTTATTTCCTCATTTAGAAAGCGATAATTCGCCTTAAACTTGTTCTGATCCCGGGAGCTGATCTTATAATCAACAATTGAAATTCTCCTATTATCTTCTTTAGCTGAGGATTCAAAGTTTTTAACGAGATAATACAATGGCTGACGAATGTATTCATCATGCTCTGGAAGTGAAAAACCAATAAAAATCAAGCGCTCGGACCATTGTCCGTTCCCGATGAAACCATGCCAGAATTCCTTTAATGGATTCAGATACACTATCTTATTGAAAGATGGACTCATTATAAAAGGTGATTCTACAACTGGCTCATTCATTGATAAATATTCACTTAACCGAGATATTCTATATATGCATCTTAATTCATTGTTTTTCCGTGTATAACCCTTAATTATGCATTTAGGATTGAAAATTTTCTTTTCTCTGTTCCAAATAGCAAGACTACTCGCTGATACAAAATGTTTATCAGATATCCAATCGATGGATCCGTGCATTTTAAGAAGGATTACATCTTCATTTTTAATATCAAGAATTATTTCACCATCTTTATTCTTCTTTAACTTTTCCCAGTAAAATGCAAATGGGATATTGTTCCTTTCCAGTGCTTCTTCAAGAATTGTATCATAATTAAAGGTTAAAATTAAATCCTTAGGTCTTAGAAGGCTTACAAATTTATCATATAATAGTTTATCAGAAGATGTCATTCTACTTTGCTTTTCATAAATAATTTTTGCAATATAATTTCGAATTAATATCTGACTTTGATTGCCAGCTGCACTCCAGTGTTTTGAACCCAACAAACCTAAATATGCCTCAATATCGAGATACGAAATAAAGGACTCAAGTTCTATGTCGTTCTCATATTTTATATGTTGTCCATTCTTAGATCCATTATAGTATGCAATAAAGCTATCTATATCTGGTTTCAAAATATTCTCATATAAAGAATATTCAACATTATTGCGTTTTAGCTTCTCTTTGGATTTCTGAAGAATACATTTCCACAGATCTGTTGCTAATGGAATACCTGCTGGATGTGAAAATCCGGCACCAATAATAAATATGTTGTATTCAGGAGCTTTCATTTATGTCATCTTTTCAAAATCTTATTACACGATAACCTACCATGGTGAATTCCGCAAATCACGGAATCATACTGTGTAGCTTACTACTTTATTCCATTATCAACCTTGCGTAAATATTTTCAAATTTGGATTTTAGTTTTCTATGTCCATGATTTTAAAAGGATTCTTGTTAATCATCGCATGGCAATTAGGCCAGACTGGTCTCAAATTTTTTGTAATGTTTTTCAACCCTCAGCAAAGTTGTCTTCTACTAATTTTATTTCTTCTTCTTTTAATCCATATAGCTGATAAACAAGTTGATTTATTTGTTCTTCAATTATTTTCGACTGCCTTTCAAGTATTTTGCGATCACTTGGTGTTTTACAAAATGTTATTTTGGATTCTAATTCATTCTTGGTAAAAGCAAGATTAACTAGAGAATCATATTTTATGGATTCAAAATAAATTGGAATAGGAATATTTGAAATGTTCGTAGAATTAAATCGTTTATACCCACCTAATTTATCGGGACATTTTTGGACTAAATAATATGAAATAGTTTTCGAATTCAGTAATGCAAGTAATTTATACATAAGCTTCTCCGAGTAATCTTCAATAATGATGGCCGGAGTATTTGCTCCATTAAATGCGGATCCCTCTTCTAATATCCCCACTACTGATTTTTTTTCGATACCCTTAAAAATTAACTTAATTGGGTTAATATACTTGAAGGAGCCTGGACGTAAGTACTTATACCAATTAATATTATCCGCATAATATTTCCTACTATCCATACGCATTCTTAATTTTTGCTTAAACATCAACAAATGCTTAAAAGCATTGGGAAAATATGTGCTCAATTGATGTTCTGTAAATAGTTCAATTGAACCATCCGATTGTTCTTTATATGGATAAATTATATATGAAGAAGGTAAATATTTACGAAATGCAAACACTTCATTGCCTCTATACGCATACGGTACAAGAATATCTCTTTCAAGACTTTCTTGGCTTATTGTATCCTCATTAACTACAAATGCTTCATCCATACCTGTAAGAGCACCGATATATGATTTGCCATAATAACTTAATGGATTCCATTTTCTTTTTTCGTTATCAAGTAGTTTATCCAATTCGAATCCGCCCAGGGCCCAATTTCCAGAATCTAAAGACTTATAATCAATATTTATTTTTGGTGCCGCTTCTATTGAATTATAATTTAATAGAACCTTACTTTTAATCAACTTCACTAATAGCAAGGGATTTAGTTTTTTTGTTATTATAAAAATGGCTGGATAAGTGTCTGCTTTGGAGAACACAGGTAATGATCCAAAATGAACCACCTCCTTGATAAAACCCTGTGACATTTTATCACGCATCAACTTACCATAGTCAGTTGCTAACCATTGGGATGTGCAGATAAAACCCGCAATTCCAGATTGATTAATAAGTTCAATCGCTTTTTCAATAAATACTTGTGATATATCTGTTTTACTTGCAAGAGTTTTATAAGTCTTAAAAAAGTACTTTGATTCGTTCTCGGAAATTCTTTGGATTCTAATGTAAGGTGGATTTCCAATTACAGCATCAAATCCACCACTTTTAATAATTTCTTTGAATTCTGTAATCCATTCAAAAACGTTTATCCGCAGCTTCTCTTCTTCATCCAAAAAGTTCATCTCCAGTTGATTATAAAAATCGGGGCCGATGATAGAGTTCCCACATTTAATATTATTTGAAAGGTCAGGTAAAGCACGTTCACGGAAAAATTTAAGCTCATTATTTAATGTTTGAGTACTCTCGCCTTCAAGTACTTTTAGCATCAAAGAAAGTTTTGTTACCTCAACAGCTTGAGAATCAATATCAACTCCGTAAATATTATTAAGCAGTATTCTTTTCTTCTCGCTAGTTGTAAGTAAGTACGTTCCAATTTCATTTGCATAAACTGGAGGATGTTTTTGTTTCAGTATCTTATCGCTTTTCTTAAGTTCTGTATGGTAATATTTCAGATGCCAGTCCAATAAAAATTGATAGGCTCCAAGAAGAAAGGAACCACTTCCACAAGCAGGATCTAATATTCTTAGTAGGCTGATTTCTTTAGGAGTTGTTACCTTTTCCAATAATTTTCCCACAGTATTATTTACTATGTACTCCACAATATAAGTTGGAGTATAATAAACACCTCCAGACTTTTTTACCTCCGGTTTATCATCAATCACCGCCTGATGAGTTGGAGTAAGCCGAATAATTTTGCCGAGAAACTGTTCGTAAACCTGACCTAAAATATCTGCTGGTAACACCGAGAATTCATAAGGACTTTCGGGATAATAAAGCTCTTTAACAACATCTTTAAGAGTTTTATCGTCAATAGTAAGATCGAGAGTTAAATTATCAGGTAGCTCAATCCTATCTCTTTCTTTTTCGAAGTGGAATAAACCTGAATTAAATCTTTCATCTGCCCGGCAGTAAATTTGCTTTAACCTACCATAAACATTTGCGCCATTCTGCAATGACATTAATTGTCCGTAATCTTCGATCCCCCTATCCTCACAAATTCTTAGAAAAACAATGCGATCTATTGTTTTTTGAACTGAGTAATTAAGCTCCCTAACACTAAGATTAGGATTCCGAAGTGCAATGTTCCTTGCGAGCGAATTCCTCCATACTTCCATTTGCATTAGAAACATAGAGTCAACTTCAGCCGTACCTTTCTTCTTTTTATTTGAGTCTACATATTTATCAAACGAACCCTTCAGGATAGATTCCCTGGCAAAAATACATTCAATTTCTTCCCATTTATCTAGATATTCTTTATAACTCAAGAACATTATCCGCGCATTAGAGGCTTTGTCATTCTTGTGAGGAGGTATTCGGCAGTCATAAACTGCAAATTCTTGAAAATCAGTTAATATGCTTAAAGGAAGTTTAGCTGACCAGGCATAGCTTCTTAATTGAAATGCCGGATGAATATCGTGTTTAATATTTATGCTTGGTTTCTTAGCTTCTAAAAAGAACTTTCTAACACCACCTATACGAAAGCAATAATCCGGGGCCTCAGTGGTATCTTTAGTCTTTAGTGAGTATTCATGTATTACATCTTTATAGGCATCGGCATAACCTGCTTTGTTTTCAATATCCCAGCCTAATGCTGTAAAGAATGGATCGAGATACTCACGACGAAGTTGAGTTTCATTTAGACTACCTCTTGAATAATACTCTTCATTTCGATGGAAGCAGTCAACTAACCTCTTGATTGTATCTGGCGTCCCCATAGCATTTATCCAAAATACTCAACTGATCAGATTAAATCTAAAAATATTTAATCAAAAAATTATCTGATATTACTTATTGAATGGAAAAGTTTTGATTAATCAAGAAAAATAAATGCTTTCATCAAATCTGCCCATTGCTCAAGAAATAAAAGAAGGATTTTAGAAGGATATTCATCTTGAAAATTGAAATAGCGTATCCTACTAACAGCTTCAAAAGAAGGCTTTTCACCCTTTCTCCAAATAGCGCTGGTTCTATCCATCCTGTAGCGATATCAATGGTTTTACAGTAGAACAGTTTCCGGATGTACTAGCTTCAAGAAGATTAGAAGACAATTGATTAAGATATGATCTTCCTACTCACGAAAGCGACCATTAGACAATGGCTCTCTCCGATTATTGACTCATTTAAACCTTCGTGAGACAAGTTTCGCCCACTAAATAAACATTATACATTTTAAGTGGGACATTGTCCCGCTTTCTGTTTTTAACCTCTCCAATAAATTTTAAATTATCACCTATCCCTCAGAGGCTTTTCAAAAACTATATTCCCGAGCATAATCGGATAAGAGAAATTTCTTGGTTTTAGATAAAATAAACTTCCCGATGTATATAGTCGTGCAGGAATGACTATCCTATCTGTATATCCATCTCTATAAATTTCATCGGCCATATTCCTATAATCGCTATTTATTTTGCTTCTAATTATCGATCCTATATTATGACCTAGTTGATTGAGAGCATCTTCTCGCTGGTTTACTGTATATGTAGTTTTTTCAGAATAGTTTCCATATCTGTCAACATTACCTCTAGTCTGCGATTCAATGGTGTATTCATATTTAGGAGTATATTTTGGCATATCGCCAATTCTAGATAAGAATAGATTTGCAGTTATGTCCGGTGTAATCCTTCTAAGAAATTGCTGTCGTCCATCAGATAGTACGAATTTATCAGCATCAAAATAAATGTCTGAATGTTTTGTATTGTAAAAATTGGCATCTATCCAAAATATGTCCTCCATTTCATATAATCGAAAAAGAAAATAGGTACTATCTCCACCAGTAAATGCATATAATTCGGCTTCTTTATCAATTTCCAGTGAATCATACTTTAGATCAACCACCATGAATTCCTTTAGGGTGACGATATTTTTATGATTACTCGCTGGACACAGGGTTGTCATTTTTAGGACGGAAGGTGTGCAACTGGATAGAAACAGAAAAATAGCAAAATATAACTTGAATTTCATAAGCTTTACTCCTGAATATTTTATGTAAAATAAACGCTTTATTCAGTTCAAGACTTCCTTATCCAATGAAATCATATTCCATATCGCTTCGTAAATGTTGTCATCGAATAATTCCTAAAAAATATTATTCGTCATCAGAAAACCTCATTGGTATAGTGTCGCCAAATTTCGTGAATGCTCTATCAACCATACGATAAAATTGATCCCAATTTGAAGAAGCTCTCATGAAAGCAGTAAGAGTATGTATATGCTGCTGTAATGCAGGATGTCCGATATCCTGTGTCAACCATTGATGATGTTTGGATTTTCTTTGTCCCCTCTCATCGGGTGGATTCAATCGTTTAAGCTCACCAAGAATTCCAGGAGCTAATCGTTCATATACTAGATCATTGGTATACTTTCCAACTACACCGGGGCGCTTAATTATCATTCCTTGCCATTGCCATCCTTTAAGAGAAAACATTAATTCATAAAATTCATCTGGAAATCGTTTTGCCCATTTAGCATAATCCTTTAACAGGTATTTATCGAGAATTTTTTGAAGAGCAAGTTTATCTCTAACCTCCTGATACCCGGTAGCTTCATCTACAAGTGCTATAATACCAATTTTAGCAAAACCGCAAAGTAAAATTTCGCAACGATCAGCTATTTTATTTTGATAATTTGAAAAAGCTATATTTCTTCTTGCTTCCATAATAGCGTCGCAAATATCTACTAAAATTGTTGCATCATAGGCAAATGCCTCCGCACCCGTGTTGGTTATGAATTTATATGGTTGAATGAGCAGCGGCACTATCTTATTAGAAATAAAGGGTTTAAGCCACTCTCCCCCAAAAAAAGCTGCTAATCGAGCACCACCTCCGCCGACATTTTTTAAACTTCCATGACTCATTCCTAAAGCATTGATTACACCTCTTTGGGACAAAACACGAGTGCCATCTTCCAATACATAGCATTGAATTTTGATTCTATTAATATCAAGTGCCCCTTTGTGGGTGGCTTTTCTAATCTTATCCGTCATTATTGACTCCTTCATTATTGGTGAAATTGAATAGCAGTTATTTCCTTTCTCCTTTTGTTATAGGATAAATTTCTAAGTAAATGCACTCGCTCATTTATTTCTTCAATCATCCGAGATTTGTCTGAGCGAATGTAGTATTTAATAGTGGTGTTTATGCTGTCTGGGCATAATCTTTAACAAAATTCATTGGCAATCCGGAGCTAGACATTTCAGATAAACAGTACTTCCGGAGATCAAGACCATTCCATTACTTTGAAGGATTTTCTTGAGGAGTTGCCGATCCCGGAAGATCCTGAAGCCCCGGTATTCCCTTTTAGCAAGGATATGGCTTATCGTTTTGGGTACCTCTTGGTAATGATATGCTTGTATTTACTTCCTTTGTGCACACGGATAATCTAAGTCTGATCAGCAAGCCGCTCAGGTTTACCAGGTCTTTTCATCTCTGAATTATTCCAGCCTTCTTTGTGTTTACTTATTACTTTCATTTAATTTCTTGAGAAACAAATAGTAATACTTCATTACTAAGTTGACCGTATTTTCATCCATTTGTTTTGCAGATTCTCTTTGTCTTTCCTGAATCATTGGAGCAATATCAATTCTAGATATACTTAATTGTGTATCTTTCAAAGCTATGCCGGTGAGCGTTGCTGCAACCTGCTTATTATCCATATTATTCTCCTATGAAAAATAAATGACCGCAAGTTTCTTGACCGGATGAGGGGATATCCGGTGAGGGTAAAAGAATACTTACGGCAAAAATATTTTAATCCCCGTATAACCAATAATCTACTCCACATGATATGAACACGCTCCAGATCCAGCGGTTGTTCTGGTACGATCATTACACACCGCACCTGTACGTGCCGTATAGCCTCGATCAAGGGCATCCTTGAGCTCAATCGGAATAGAGCTCTTTAAAGATCTGCATTCGGAAATATGATATTTGGGACCTGTTTTTGCAAGATAAACAGTTTGCGCTGAAGGTGTAATTAGAAAAGAAAACAAGAAAATAATTGTAAGTACTAATTTTTTCATACTTACCGCCAAACTTTTGAAGACAAGGTATGTAATTGAACCAAGGATGTCAAGAATTAATTCTCAAATGAATAAAAATTATATTGGTGTGATACCTTAAAAATTCGGGTTGTGGAAATCCTTAAAGAAGATTAGCATGGCACTCTAAAAAGAATGCTCATAATGAACCGCAGTATGGTTACATTATGTATCCTCATTTTACTTTTGTTCTTTAGTTTAATTAAAAGCTAGCAGACGAATCAAGTATTTTCCTTCTAGGTATAGTATTTCAAATACATAATAAGTATACGTATTTTTCATTTTTCCATTGTTGATCTCAGTTATCATCCAATTTCCATCCCACTCCATTCCATATATCCAATCAGGATGATCAAACGGCTCTCTAAGGATTGGAAGGAAAAGTCTACTTATTAAATACAATATTAGTGTTCCCAGCAGAGTATCAATTCAGCAGTTATTGTTAATTCAAAGGAAAATTCTTAGTTTTCTTACAATATCAAAACAAGTCGTTATTGAATATCTTCAAAGGATCAAATCAGATTAAAACTTTCTAGAGGCTATTATGATTGCAAGATTAACAATTATATATCAGTGTATTTTTTTAATTTCTCTTTCCTTAAATGCTTGTAAGGAAAAACCTGATTTAAATGAGATTGCAAAGCGCGAACTATCCTCTGGAGAAAGGAATAATAACCTATTGTTTGGTATTCAATTTGGAATGAGTAATAAACAAGTTGATAGTATAATAAACGTCAGTCAATATTTTTTTTCAGGTAAAGATTTGTTAGGTGATAGAAAAGGCAGTTTTATAGGGTGCGATTTCTTTAATGAAAGAGATAGTTTCTATCACCCAATATTGGCAAATATTACTACTCACTACTATAATGAAAGACTTTCGCAATTCCATTTAATATTTCCTACAGAAAGCAATCTTACTGATGCGTATCGATTAAGGGCTAAACTAGTAAATGATTTTGGTCCCGCCAAAACTTAAAGAATCTTTCAATTCTGAAGGAATTACTTCATCGGTTTGGATAAATGGTAATCGCAAAATAGGGCTTATTGTTTTTGTTGATGTAGGCATAATTCAAGTTGATTTTATTGATTTAATAGCAGATACCAATGGCAATTTTGGTACTCACTAATTTACTAAGCCATTCTATGGCGTTAGTGTAGTAAAATGTTGTTAAGATTAGGTTCTTCTAAATACTAGACTTTTTATAATGGATTTAGATTTCCCATATTCCCGGCTAAGAATTAACAACGATTCATCACAGGAATGGTTTTGTTTCAGCTTCAAGTATTCGGTTTTTATATCTGAGATGGTATTGAAAAACTTTTCCCGATCAGCCTTTCCCAGGTGATAGCAGCAGGGTCCATCATTGAAATTTATTCTACAATAAACTGTACTTTTCCCATCCACAACCCAACTCCCATATCGAACCAACATCAAATACTTTCTTTGTATTTCTTTGAGTTTAGTTTTATCGTGTCTAACAAAATTGAGCATCATTAAGAGAGTCTCTCTGCAGCGTGGGCAAGTAAATCTATTATTATTTGTCATTCCAATCGATACTACATATTATCTAATGGTAAATTGATTTATTGACCTTCGATTTTTCTTTTCTGCATTTTTAGAAAATCAATATAGTGATCGATTGCTCTTCTTATTATCTCACTTTTAGAAAGGTCAAGTTCTTTAGAAAGCTTTTGTACTTCTTTAATTTCATATTCGCTTAATTTCAATCCTATCTGTTTCATAAATGTTTCCTCTGTATATAAATTTGAAATAAAGTAATCACCTGAGTATCGTGAAGGTCGAAGCCTATTTAAAATCCTACGAACTACCCTTGCCGATATATTAATTTGAGCTGCAATCAGATAGTCAAATTTCCCTGGTCTTCGTGATTCTTTAGTTGACTCATGTGTTAAATAATGGCATAATCTACATTTCCAGTTATTATAATAAGGGGGTCTCAGAAATACCTTTAGAACCTTATTCCCACAATCTGGACAGGATATCATGACACGTTTGCTACCGTATTTCTTCTCACCAGTATTTTGATATGTCAGCTTAAACTCATTAAATCCTTGTTTATTACCAAGAATTAAAATTTTTTCTGAGTTTTCTACACGCAATAAACATTTAGTAGTAAGAAATAACTTCTTGTCCTTATAAAATTCAATAACTTCAAAATACTTATAGTAATCGGGATCATCTATAATTCTCCTTATTTCCGATTGACCAAAGTAAAAGACGATACAATCCTCTACAGTAAGTCTATAATATCTGCTTCGAAAATGCTCACCGCTACCATTTCCACCCATAATTTATTCATTCCGATATTCATAAAAAGTAAATGAAATCAAGAACCTGATTATTTTCTGAATAATATAGTACCATATATGCATTAGATAACTGATCTATTAACATGAATTAAACCATACGTGAATTTTTTTTATTCAGTATTTTTCGTATTGAGTTGCTATCTCAACCATTGATCCATCATCCTTCATTTCAAGTAAGAATTCTTTTCTGCTGTTCTTTGAATGTCGTGTCACTTCCAACTTACATATAAAATGAGATTCATTTAGATGTATACCTTCAAGGGTTGTTATACCACAATCAACAGGGTTATACGTAATGAAGAGAAAGTCACAATCACGAGCCAAACTAATACTCTCAGCTAAGTTGTCAACCTTCGGATTGGTCTTTCCGGAGCGGTTAAGTTGAGCTATTGCAATAACAGTTACATTTAATTCTTTTGCAAGCTGCTTAAGAGAAGTGGAGTAATAGCTCATCTCTCGTTCCCTGGTATCAAATTTCTTATGGGATTTTATATACCCTAAGTAATCGATGCAAACAACCTTAATGCCAAATCTATCTCGCCAATATTTTGTCTTATTATAAATCTCATACTCAGTCATCAGTTTAGGTTCTATATACAATGGGAAATGTTTATATACCTCATTTGCTTTTACAATGCTTTTTATTTCTTCCGGTTTAAGCCTACTGGGGAATCTTAAATTCTCATATAGAACTCCGGCTAACATCCCTGTTATTTTCTTTTTTATTTCAACCTCGCTCAATTCAAACGAAAAAAATCCCGATGGAATATTTTGTTTAACCAGATCGATAATTACATTAAGACTAAGAGAAGTTTTTCCGGATTTGAATGATCCTGCAATGCCTACTAAATTTGATGGCTTAAATCCACCGGAGGCACTTGTTATAGAGGGAATACTCTGAAGACATACAGATTCTTTGTCTCCCTCCCTTTGTTCTCGTTCAATAATATCAATTACCTCCTTTACGGAGAAAGGTTTTTCTTCCTTGAAGTTTTCGGCTTGTTTAACCTGCTGTTCAATTGCTAACCTTAATTCATTTAAAAGATCCAGACCGGCAATCTCTGATTTCGCTCTTTTCAAAAATTTATTTAGGAGCTTTTCGGCATGCTCAGAAAAACACAAATCAAGAAAACTTTCAAGAACACTGTTTGATAAAATATTATTAAAGCTAACCTGCTGGGCTTGCAATTCCAAAAGGTAACTAACGTTTTCTGTTTGTTCTCTCATGAGAACGATTAGCAAATTATCCGGATTATCGATTAAGTGAGAATGCTCAATAATAAGTTCAAATAGCTTTCGATTCTTATCTGTGAAAAATTCTTTACACAATTTATTTGCGATTGCTGGGATTGATTTAACATCGTTTATCAAACAAGAAAGGATTTGTTTTTCTAAGTGCTGCTTAAATTCAGATTTATTGTTCATTTACCTTTCTCCAAGGTTGGTTCTCATTTTTAGTTTGTTGATTTAATTGATCGAAATAAGACTGCTTGTTTCTGTAATTATTTTTGGCTGTTTCTAAATCAATGAATTTTTCAAATCCTCTAGAAAAAAAATCTTTTAAGTTCCACTTGTAATTGAAATAGAATTGCTGTGGATTACTTAGTATTAAACTGTAATTCTCAATTGAAGTTTTTATTTCTTCAGGAGTATAATCTTTAAGGAGAGCTTTTATTTTGGATTTTATCTTATCATCTAACTTTTTATGCTGAATAATTGCCTTAGAATTCCAATAAGAAAAGATGTCTGTATAAACACTATAATCATTCTCTACATTCTTATCATTCTTGTTTGTGTCCGTTCTGTTGTCCTTCTGTTGTCCGTTCTGTTGTATACTCTGTTGTCCATCCCCCTGGTACAAATTCCACTTTTTTATGGAAATAATCGTCGTAAGTCTTGTTTTTCTGATGTCCAACATTTCTTTGTTTTTTAACATCCCCAAAAATTTATCGACCGTTTTACGATTCCAGTTCCATCTTTTTGCTAGCGTAAGCTCGGAAAAACATAATTCACCGATGTTGGTATTAACTTCGTTGCCTCTAATAAACACTGTATTCGGTTTATGGTTTGCTAAAAGTAATAGATCAACCCATGCCTGGGACCTGGTAAACCTCTCTGAAAAGTAGAATTCATTTTCCATAATTTGGCGATGTAGTTTTATCCAACCTTGCTGCATCAGTTCACCTTATTTATTGGTCGGTATAACATTTTCAATTTTCTGATTCCAGATAGTTGTTCAGAATAATTTCAATATCTGCATCATCCTCAGCCTGTCCAAGTTCATAAAGAATATTCGTTATATTCATAGTATCAGCCAGCATAGTTTCCATATTTTCAATGATTGTATTAAAGAGTTTCTTTTCTATTTCCGATCTAGGTCGAAACTCATTTTTGAAGTCGGACTGAATATGACCAAGCCTATAACAGATTAGTCGAAGATTTTCATACAATTCACATATCTCTTTCATTGTTTATCATCCTTAGGGTTTTTCAGATTATTTCATCATCAGCTCAAGTTTATAAGTTCAATTCATAATGAATACTTCTGATTGTTTTTTTCCGTTGATCTTATATTCCTTCACCCCTACTGTTTATTGCTTCTCCTTTGCTCCAATATCTCTTATTCCTACTGTAGCATCATTACCTGAATAATCTGTGGTTCTCATCCAAACTCTTTCTATCCCGGCGTTAATAGCAGGCGAGCCTATTGGTAAGCTATAATCAGAATTTATTAAAGCGGCTTCAGTGCCAGTATGCTGTACGTTGTTATTGGTTTCATTATTAGCATCATCACTCATCGCATTAATTTGAGCTATTGTATTTCGTACAGTTCCTTCAATAATATACATGAATGTCGTACTTGTAGTTGCACCAGTAGAGAGTACAAGATTATTATTTATTCTTTCTTTTTGCCATAAACCACTTAGCTGGAAAAAGTCTTTGGCGACATATTGCAATCTTGCATTAATTATAAGATTGTTTTCTATCCAGAGATTACCAGTACCTGCTCCATCCCATCTAAATGCGAACTGGTCTAAATTCTTAAATGTATTATTGTAGATAAAATTTTCTGAAGTATTTGTTAAAGTTGAACCAGCACTACTAATTGATACTCCATGCCCGCTATTACCAGTACTAGCATGTTGATTAGCCGCCCATGTAATATTTTCAAAAATATTATACATAACATGAACGCTATCGCATCCAATATTCATTCCTTGGGTAAGGTCATGCAAGTAATTGTTATAGAATTTTGATGCCGCGACTCTCTGCTCTAATGTACCGTTCCATTGGATGCCTTTTCCATAATTTCCATTTTCAAAATGAATTTCATTATTATAAAAATCGCAGTATTTAGAAAAGGTATCTCCAAGTATGCCTATTGCCCATGCCTTTATATCATTATTATAGACATCCCAATTATCGCTGCCCTGAAGTAAGCTTATTCCAAACTGAACACCACAAGTTGCTGAAAATTGTCTATACTGCCTAACATCATAATCAGAATCAATAATACAGTTTCTTACTATGCCATGACTACTTTCTTCTTCAGTTGTATTAGTGATATAACCATCTCCCGGCTCTGAAGATAAACCCAAGTATCTTGAATCTTTTCCTATATTGCAGGTGTCTACTATTAAATAGTCTGATCCTTTTACGCCTATTGAAGCATACAGCCCACCTCTTACGTCTAATCCTTCGATAGACATATAATCTGCCTCACGCAATTCTAAAGTAAACCATGAGTAACGCGGCAAAGTGCTTCCCGCGTATTCCATTGTAGTATAGTGAGCAGAAGGATTTTGATCTGTTGAGGTATATACATATAAATTAAGGTTGGTCCCTGAAGGTTCTGCATAAAATCTATGTATTCTATTTACTCCATAAGTAGTAGGACCTCCATCGAGATGATCTAAGTTATCGCCACGATAATATCCATCCAGCTGCATAGTGCCTTGTATATAATAATTGGCCACTGCATACTCGGTACCATTTAGCCATAGTCGTCCCATCTTATGATTTACAGTACTGCCATCTGGTGCTAACCAATTTGGTATAGTCATTCTCCATACTGTATCATTTACCGCCTTGATCCAGTTGCCAGAGGTTGTCCATCCGGGTACCGCATCTTTTAACGTCAAAATGGGTCTTGCGCCTATGCCATATCTGGTAAGAACTATTCTGTCTGTATTGCCTGTACCAGAGGAACTTATTGTAATCCCGCCCTTTAAAGTCGTACCAGATTTAAAGAATATAGTATCATCCGGAGAAAAAGTTTGCTGATTTATTTTATCAACCGTAGCCCAAGCCTGAGTTGTGGAATGACCTGTATTATCGTCACTGCCAGCTACAGGATCAATATAATAATTTGTAGCATCTTCCCCCGCCAAAGGAGGACTACCGCCGTCGCATACCGGGGATGTCGGACTACCTGAAGCATAATGGGAAGCAACTTCAGCCAGAGTAAGTTCCGTATTGTAAAAAGCCAATTCATCAATAGAGAAAGTTCCGAAAACTCCATTATATAAGCCTATTTTAATAGGAACTGTATAATCGAAAGCATCTATGACTGATTGAACCGAAGCCGCTTTGAGAACTCCGTCAACGAAGACTTTTACAGTATCATCTGTGTTATTTCTTGTGAATATTACATGATGCCATGCATTATCGGCAACATTTGTGTTGCCTGTTAAAGTAAAAGCACTGACTTCTTCCATCGTAATCGCCGGATAACCTGAAGTAGCTGTTATCTTAATTCTCCATTCCTCATCTGCGTCTTTCTGTCTTGACATTACCCAGGTATCACTTGCGGAAGTTGCAGCTTTCAAGATCCAGAATTCTATAGACCAGTCCTGCGTATTAGCCCAATTTATACCGGCATGATTAGGGATAGAAATAGAATCGCTGTTTGTTGCTACAAAAGACTGTCCATAGCCTATTTTCCCGGTAATTCTATCGGGTTTATTAGCAGAGGAAACAATATCCATAGTTCCATTTGCGTCAATATAGGGATTTGTGCTTTCTTCCAGGCTGTACAATGAAATCATATTCGCAGGGCAAGCTACAACCGATGTTCCAGCGGTTGTAAAATCAATTGTATCGAATGAAACAAAATAAGCGCCATCTCTTAGAATTGTAATTAATGCCTTATATTCAGTAGCGGAATCCAGCGCTGCCAAATTATAATTGATATATTTTGTCATTGAAGGATTACTGTAAGTAATATCTGAATAAGCACTTGTATTTCCGTAAACATCAACGGATTTTAATTTAAAATATTGTCTTAACCTTACATAGTTTGTTGCAAAACTTTGTATATAAAGTATAGAGCTGTCTTTGATTGACGGAATATTTTTCTTAAACCATTGCCATCTATGCTTTGAAGTGTCACTGTTTATCCCATCTTCTATATGTCTTGCGTCATAGAATGCCCCTAACTGAACGGATGAATTTGTGATCTGTCCGGCATTTAACGTAACGGCATCAGGATCCCCGGGATTGGTATCTGACGTTAAACCAGCGAAATTGTAGGTCGCTGAGGGCGCATTTACGGAATCAATCAAATATAATGATGTGGAGTCAGTACCGGAATAAATGTAAATCTTTGATAGTGTTGCCTCTGTAGTATTATCCCATATTAAATCTAAACTGCTATTTGAATAGTTTTCAATAACCAATCCGTTAGGCGGTGAAATTTGACCTATGATAGCGAAACTCCACACACTAGAATAGCTGGTTGTTCCCTGTTCATTCTTAGCATTTACCCGCCAGTAATACGTAGAATCATTATAAAGAGAATCTATACTGTAAGTCGCAGATGTTAAAGTAGAATCATTCACAACAAAACTGCCGAAATCGCTTTCAAGTGATAACTGGAAACGGTATGTGTCTGTGTTGGAAGATCCGGTCCAGCTGAATTGAACTTCAGAGTTTGTGGTACTTAAGTTTGAAGGTGAATATAAAGAAGGAATGGACGGAGGTGTATCCCCTGAGACATAGACAGTATCAGGTATATTTGTGATTACCGTATCGGTTTCACATATTGCATCTGCTTCATTGTAAACCTTCAGGATCCAAGTTTGCGGATAGGTGTAGCAGCTTAAAAGTAATAAGCATATTAAGATTTTCAGTTTCATTTTTTCTTCGCTTGTACTTATGCATCGGTTTTACCTATCGCTTGTTATTGAATATTTCTATTTTGATATCTTCTTTATCAGAGTAAATCTCTGAATTTCTTGAAATTGCTTTCTTTGAGTGCAGTCAGAACTTCCAGGCGATTAAACAAGATTCGCTTTCCTAATTTTTTATAAGGCACTTTCCCGGTTCTCATGTAACCGTTCAACGCACTGGATGAAACACCTAACAATTCTTGAATCTCTCTGAAGCTCAGGATCTCCTTTTCTTTCTTTAAGGAAAGCTCTTCATTGACAGCTTGTTTGATCATTGAACGTAATTCATCCTTGGGGATAGAGATTAGAACAATGTTGTCCATTATAAACCTCCTTGAATGGAATTCAATTGTTTAAAAACTTTTACTCTCTTAGATGTGATTTCTTTTAAGGTTGAGAAAAATGGGCGGGGATCTTTACCTTGGTTTTCTACATCTTCAATTTGCTTTACAAGAGTGTTCTCTTGAGCAACTAACTGATTGTAGCGACTTCTAAGATTATGGTTATCTGGTATGAATGGCATGATTACACCACCTCTGCTTTAAATAATAAATGCCTAACAGTGAAACATCAACGCCGGTGGTGATAGCGTTAAACCTGTTAGGCATAATATCAATATTTATTTTTCCCATTACTATCGAAACCTTTATATGTTGATGTTTCAACAGTAAAAATTAAATTTTGGTGGGCTAATTATAAGAGGAGATCAAAATTATACCGGAATAATTTAAAACTATACCTAATTACTCTGAAGCCATTTTTTTATTGATGTTCTATCTCTGTAATCAATATGCCTAGTTCTACAAAAATTATAAAACTTTGACTTAAGATTATTTTCATCTTCATTAAAGGAAATGGCAGTCATTTCTAAAGCCTTATATTGCGTGGACCCTTCTGCTATATACTTTAGGATAGTTTTGCATTTTTTATAGGTGTCACCAGTGGGTTTAACTAAATTTCGTTGAAGCTTTTTTTTAACTTCATCGCTTAATATCAAATATGCTTTGTCTTTATCTTTTAATAGCATTCGAGTGACAAGGTTTTCTAAATAATTCATTAAAGCAGAACGATCGATTTTAATTTCATTTTTTTCAGGTGCACCCAAGAGAACTGATATCGGCCCAGGTGTATTCTTGATAAGGAATTTATTTTTGTTTTTTTCGGCAGATAAGTATAAGAATGAAGTTAGCAACCACTTACCTGGAAGCATCTTAAACTTTGGATAGTTAATATCTCCAACTTCTGTAGCTATAGTTAATATATCCTTGAATAATATCGATTCAGGATTATTGGATAATTCCTTTATTATTTTTCCCCATAATTTTTCATCAGGATCAAGTTTTGTTCTATTGTTTTTCATTTCACCACCACCATTCAATAGAATCCCTTGCAAGCTCTGAACCGTTTGGCGTCGGTATTCCCGGAATGGGAAAACTTACAAGGGATTAAAATTCTTTTTGCCCAATATTCAGAATTTCAAACTAATAAAGCTACAGAAAGATTCTACTTCTTATTATGAAAAATCATGTTTCATCTCTTCCCGAACACTATTTGATGAATAATACTCATATTGTTCCCAAAGATTTTGGGCTAAATCATGTAATATCCCGGAAACATTTTCTATTGTCTCAGAAAGGACCAAAGAATCTTCCAAAACTTTCTCATTCCCATTCTCTAAATAATCGTTAATGTCATCCATATTCCCCACGGCCTGCTGGATAATTTTCAATTGACTAATTGTTGAGAATAAAACGCTGTCAATTTTATTATAGTCCACAAGGGGTAACTCTTTAATATTTCTCACTTCACTTACGTTTAGATTTTCTAACGTTTTGCTTTTCTTAACCGTTAATCCAAGGTTACCATCGACAAATTCCATTTCTTTCCCATTTTCATTAATGCAGGTTAGTTTATATAACCTATTTGATTTAAATTGATATTGGTCACCAGTTTCCATTACTTTATTCCTCCCTTTGTTTGATTAATAAAAATGATTTATCATTGCATTCATGCGAATCTTATCAACTAATGTTTTTTAGGGTATCAATTTTGCGACTTCTGAATAAGTTACCATTTCCATTTCCTTAGCTATCTTCAGCTTTCTTTTTATCGAAATCAGATATTGATTTACAGAGTAAAGGCTCAAAGAAAGTTTTTTCGCAATAATCAAAATATCACCTTCTGCAGCTAACTTTAATACATCGATTTCCATATCATCTAAATCTAATTGTTTCAATTTCTTAATAAGTTCATACTCTTTGCTGTACTTATCTAACCACTTTAAATCAATTCTGTTTTTCCATTTTTTTTTTGAAGGACCGGAATTGATTCCACCAATAAACGTTAGTCCCGATTACAATACTTATAGTAATCGTTAATAAAATTAACCAGTTCATTGATTCTCCTAATGAATTAAAACTTTATTTATTTGTAACCGAGCACTTTTAATCTGATCAGGTGTAAGCATCGCCTTGTAAATCTCAATCTCTCTTAGAGCATTCAATAATCTTTCCAATGTGTTGCATTCTTTACCACGACAATTGTAATTATTTATTACTTCACCGTTGTATATGATATTATCACCCGTTTGAGTTCCAGTTATTACTCCATTATTTTGGCCCTTGAAAGTTATCTCGGTAAAACTCTTTGGTAACAATTGAGTTAAAACTCTTCTAATTATCCTCTCAATATTCTTGTTCTGCTCTTTTGATCCGCCCTTCATAATTTCTTCGGTTTTCATTAAATACCTCATCTATTTTATATGAATGATGTTTTAATTTTTCCTTTCTAAAATCGTTTATACGCCTCGATCTCTCTTTACCAGTATATTTAATGCCCAGCTTATTGTTCTTTTGAATTAGCCATGAATCCGCTAATCTGTATCAGGATTTAAGCTAACTCTCAGATTTATTAACTACTCTCAAACTAGGTCCCCAGGTTTTATCCATTTCTTCACGTTTATGAGAATCAGCGATCTTTAAATACTTTTGCATCATCCTATAGGTTTTATGGCCTGTAATTGACATTATAACATCCGGTTTCATGCCCTTTTGTAAAGATAAACTAACAAAAGTTCTCCTTGCTGTGTGGGTTCCGAGCAGCTCATATTTCTTGTGAATAGTCTCTATCCTTTTCCCATGTTTATATCTTACAGTCTTAATGAGTTCATTTATTTCGGCTTTTTCACATAATTCCTTCAAATAGTCGTTCATTTTCTGGTTCGATATCGCTGGCAGAAGCTGGGGGTATTCACTATACTTGGCCAATATTGAAAGCGCAAAGGAAGATAAGGGAATTCTGATCATATCATGTGTCTTCTGAGTTCTTAAATACCAATCAGATCCTTTTATATCTTCCCGGGATACATTTTTTATGTCAGAATAACGAACACCAGTGAAGCACTGGAAAACGAAAACGTCTCTTACTCGGTTTAACCGTTCATCCTCGATATCCATATTGTACAATTTCATAAGTTCTTCTTCGGTTAGATATACTATCTCGTTATCTTCAAATTTTACTTTTATAGTCTTATAGCTGGAATTATTTGTATGACCGTTTTTATTTGCCCAGATCAGAAAGGTCTTAAAAATTGTAATATGCTTACTAATTGTATTATCGATAAATTCGGTATTAGACATTAGAAAAATCCTGAACTTATCGAAAAAGAGGGGAGTGATTTTATCAAAATCGAGCTTTTCATGATTGGTTTTCTGATATTCAAGAAGTAAATCCCGCGTCCTTTTATGCTTCGCTATTTGATTTTTGGAGATACTCTTTTCCGCAATAGAAATAAATTCGTCGTAGAGATCAAAAAAACCGTTAATCTTTTTAGTAAATTGTTTTTTGATTTCATCGGCAACATTACCAAAGCTAGAGGAAAAATCCTTTCTTCTTACTGCTCTTTCAATCTCATAGATTTTATTTTCATAAGCATTAAGATAACGGTTCAAATCATTCAGCGATCCTTTAACAATATTATCCCTTGTCTTTCTCGCGCTTGCTCTTTGTTTCTCAGGATCCCAATAATCCGGATTAATTTTTTGACCGGTGTTAAGATAGATAGTTTCCTTGTATTCCCGGACATAACACCATAAAGTGGTTTCCTTATTTTTAGATGTTTTTCTTTCAAGGTAAAATCTAACTTTCATTTGATCACCTTTTTGGGTCTTCCGATACGCTGACCAGGTTTCCAGGCTAAGTTTTCTTTTGTCAAATAAATAACAGGAAATCCAGCACTTCGATCTATTTTCAGCTCTCCACGTTCTTCAGCTGCATAGATAGTCATCCTGCTACAACCTTTCGTAAGTGCAAATTGCTTAATATTGACAAAGTTCATTGATGCTCCAAAAGAATAGATTGAGAATTGCCCTACTATATAGTACAAAATCCTTTACATAGTGTCAAGTATTATTTTATGTTTCTCACAATATTCTCACACTAATTATGCATAATAATGGAGAATCCAATCTTTTTCTTTATTCAATAAAGTCAATTATTGTTGGTTTTTAGGATATTTTTGAATCAAGCTGCAGGTATAGAAATGAAGATAAATACAAGGTTAAGTTCCGTCTCTGCCCACGTTCACAAGCCGCATTACCGAGTGCGGCTTTTTTATTTTAAAAATCCCTTACGGTTAATGCTTCCCCGGCTTCAATAATGAAAAACCAGAATTAAACTTATCTGGTTTAATATATTATTTTAAACCGTCTTGGTTGACTTTCTTATCGGCAAGATTTATATTATGGAAAAATAAGTTTAGGGTCATGAAAAAGATAGTAATCATCGGTGACCTTGTTGCCTCAAGAAAATTAGCTGACAGGAACTTTGTTCAGAAGAACCTTCGTGATGTTCTGAAGAAGATCAATAAAACAGCTGATTCACTCTCCCCATATACCATCACACTTGGAGATGAATTTCAGGCGGTACTTCAGGATAGCAGTACAATCTTCACTGATGCGGCTGCTATTATGTTTGCTTTACACCCGGTCAAAGTACGTTTTTCATTTGGCATTGGAACTATCGCCACCTCTATAAATACTAAGCTCGCTATCGGTATGGACGGTGAGGCTTTCCATAACGCCCGCAAGGGCATTGAAGAAATTAAGGGGACTGGTTATTGTTTTAATGTAACCGGCATTACTTCTGAAAATTCAAACATGATCAGAAAAAGTCTCTTCCTTATTTCTAACCTGATAAGTCACTGGAATAAAAATCAGCTCCGCATTTTTTTTGAATTGTGTATGGATAATAAAGTGAAGAATATCTCTAAACTCCTGCACATCAGTGAACAGGCTGTTTATAAATCAATAAAGAAAGAGGAGATGCACCTGGTCCGTGAAATCACTGAAGAAATTTCCGCATTCATCAATAAAAGCCTGAAATGAACATTGAGTTTCTATATAATATAAATATACTGCTGATCGCCAGACTCATACTAACCTTTAATGATCAGGGAATAAAATTAAAACAGTTCATTTTTATAACTGCTTTTCAGATCACTGCCCTTATATTATTCACCAATATATGGACTCTCGTTTTACTTGGATTTTTAATACTATTTCTGAATCTTATATTTTTTTTATGGGAACAGCAAATAACTACTTATATTTATGAGATAAGGATCTTATCTTTTCTGATACAGCTTATTTTATTCAGTATATTCTGCGCCCCCGGGATTGGACTTCATTTTAATGCCACATTATTAAGTGATTTAATACATCTCAACAGGTACTCTGTACTCTTAGCTTTTGTTAATAATATGAATTGGATAAATGCACATATTATTCTGATGGGATTTCTGCTCGTGCTGAATGAATCGAATCTGGTGATTCGTTCAATATTCCATCTCTTCAGAATATTCCCCGGAACAACCAATGAAGCGCTTCTGCCTAAAATTGATCACCGGGAATATAATGCAGGAAGAATAATCGGAATACTTGAAAGGATACTTATTTATTTTGCGGTACTGTTCGGTCAGTTTGCTGCAATAGGTTTTCTTATGGCAGCTAAAGGATTCACACGCTTTAAAGAATTGGATGAAAGAAATTTCGCTGAGTATATTCTTATCGGCACCCTTCTCTCAGCCCTTATGGCGATCTTCATTGGACTGTTTGTTAACTATCTTATGCCTTAAACTTCTGAATATAAAACTGCGTTATCAAAAATTTGATCAATTTGGACAAATTGGACAAACCTAAAAGCTATTTTAAAGGGCTCCGGAACTTTTGCGATCTCAATATTGAGATTGTTGCTTTTAAAGGGTATTTTCCAATCTTTTTTTAAGCAGCTTAAGTACCTATGAAGCTAATTTACTCAATTTTCTACTAAATGTACAAGAATTTGTCCTAATTTGGACAAATATTTTGTTGTGTTTGTCCAAAATTGTCCAAACTTTGTCCAAAATATTCCATACTCAGACATCCTGCCTTCTGTTCTGAAGGAGTCTATATAAAACCTAATTCAACCAAGCATTCCTGAGTATTTTTTTGTTTTTACTCCGTATGTTTTCATTTTTATTTAAATATTGGAATTTAAATATTGTGCCGTAAGGCATTCGCTGTGGCGAATTTTGTTATTTGTTATTTGTAATTTGGTGCTTAAAAAATTACTCGTATCTCAGCGCCTCAATCGGATCCAAATTAGATGCTTTAATCGCCGGATATACTCCAAATATTAATCCCACTGTGGTTGTAACAAAGAGTCCAACTACAATCCAGAACACCGGTAAAACAACCGAAACCCCTAAAGTAACTGCAACAATATTGCCTCCTATTACTCCAAGAAGAATACCTGCAATTCCTCCTACCATACTTAGGGAAATTGCCTCAACAAGGAATTGAACTCTGATCGATCTCTTCTGTGCACCGATTGCTTTTCTTACACCAATCTCTCTTGTACGTTCAGTAACACTTACCAGCATAATATTCATAATTCCGATACCCGCAGCAATGAGTGCAATGAACGCGATGAGAGCAGCGCCGAATTTGAAATACTTGGTAATATCATTGAACTGAGCTATCAGCTGATCATTCGAGACAATTTCGAAATCATTATCTACGCCGGGCTTAACTTTTCTTATAACACGCAGAGCCCCGATTACCTCTTCCAGGGTTGCATCATATAATTCCTGGCTGGGCGCCATTATATTAAATCCGGCCGATTCCCTGTCACTGTAATACTTTGCGAAAACCGCCAGCGGAATTACTACATAGTTATCCTGACTCTGACCAAGCACGGTTCCTTTTGGTTCAAACCTTCCGATAACTTCGAGTGTCATATTATCTATTGTTACATACTGTCCGAGGGGATCAACACCTTTAAATATTTTTGCAATAACATCTTCGCCCAAAAGACAAACATTCCTAACATACTCCTCATCTGCTTTGGAAAAACCTCTGCCTTCAGCAACGATGTGTGTGTTTGCAATAAATTCATCATTGTTTACACCAACTACATAAACATTCGGATTAGTAGATTCTTTTCTGAATTTCACTACCCTGCTTCCCTCACCCATAGAAATACCCACTGCAACAGGTAGTTTGGTTAGCTCTTTTAATCTTTCACCCTGCTCAATCGTAAGATCTTTGCGATTGCGGTACTTCTGCCAGCTGCCATGACTCATAATTGCAGGATACTTTTGAATGATAATATTATTTGTCCCAATGTCATTAAAAACATCTTCAAACGTACTCTGGATCGCGGATATTGCTGTCATAACTATAATAATCGAAAATAAACCTATTGTAATACCTACCAGCGTAAGAACAGACCTAAGCTTATTTGTCCTAAGAGAATTTAATCCCATTAAAATACTTTCAATTATCTGTACCATCTAAATTCCCCTTTTATTCATAACGCAATGCTTCAACAGGATTCATTTTTGATGCCCTGTATGCAGGCAGGAACCCTGAAATAATACCAACCATAGCCGAAATCAGCAGGGATACTAAAATTATCTGTACTGACATTTCTGTTGGAAGGAATTGATTTATTATGAGACTTACTACGAAAGCAATTGAGATACCTATAATACCGCCGATCAGACAAATGATTGCAGCCTCAGCCAGGAACTGTATAAGTATTGAATAAGTTTTTGCTCCTATTGCTTTTCTTATTCCAATCTCTTTGGTTCTTTCTTTAACAGATACAAACATTATATTCATAATGCCGATTGCGCCAACAAATAAAGACAACGCAGTGATTACAAGTCCGGCTATAGCAACAACACCTATTATACTGTCGTAAGCTTTAGTAAATGCTTCCTGCTGATTAATCGCAAAGTCATCAGGTTTTCCGGGAGGGACTTTTCTTATAGTCCGCATTATTTCGCGTACCTCTTCTTTTGCTTCAGTCATTCTGTTAATATCAGCCACTTTGATATTGATCGTAAATGAATTTCTCCTTTGTCCGAATGCTTTCTTAAATACATTGAACGGCATGATCATCTGTCCATCTAAACTAAACGAACCCAGAAAAGCACTGCCCTGCTTTTCCATTATGCCGACAACTTTTAACGGAACCCCGTTTGCCTTAATAGTCTTAAACAGCGGATCTTCGTTAGGAAATAATTTATCAACAATGTCCTGACCAATCACGCATACATTTCTGGAAGAGTTTGATTCAAACTCTGTAAAGAATCTTCCTGTAGCAGGGAACGAACCGCTGGTCTTTATGAAATCCGCGGTACTGCCGGAAACAATTGATGTTATTGCTGTTTTATCACCTCTTTTAAGAGTTCGCCCAAATGTATTTAACTCAGGCGCAACCGCAGAAGCACTTTTTAACCTTTCTTTTAATTTTTCATATTGATCCCAGGTGATATCTCTCCTGTTGCGGTAAACATGCCAGTCCTCTGATCCGAACCATTCAAATTTTTCCACATAAAGAACATCTGTACCTATGGATGATATTGACTGCAGAAATGAGTTCCTTAAACCATTGATGGCTGTCGACATAACCGTTACCGCCCATATGCCGATTATAATTCCAAGAGTGGTCAAAACAGATCTCATTTTATTAGCACGAATAGCCCGGAAGGATATAAATAGTCCTTCTTTAAGATCAAATAAAAAATTTCTCATGGATGTGTTGTATTGTTCAACGTAAAAGTAAGAATATTTGTGTGAAATATGAAAAGAAATTTTACACTGCTCGTCACTGATTATTTCTTAAATGGATGTCTTCTGATTTTTGCTGGAGGGATCTCTGAAATGCCGTTCGTTAAAATGATCCTCCGGGTTTTCTTAAACTCCGGAGGATTGTAAACTATTTGAACTAAATTATATTTCGAATTTAATTCCCTGCGCAAGCGGAAGTTCAGTACCATAATTAATGGTATTTGTCTGTCTGCGCATATACAATTTCCATGAATCTGAACCAGACTCCCTTCCGCCGCCCGTTTCTTTTTCTCCGCCGAAAGCTCCGCCTATTTCTGCTCCTGAAGTTCCGATATTTACGTTTGCAATACCGCAGTCGGATCCCTGTGCAGACAAAAATAATTCGGCCTCACGTAAATTGTTTGTGAAGATTGAAGAAGATAAGCCCTGCACTACCCCATTCTGAAGATCAATTGCGTTTTTAACATCTCCGGAATATTTTATCAGATAAAGTATAGGAGCAAATGTTTCTTCCTGAACAATTTCAAAATGATTTTTTGCTTCAACTATTGCAGGCCTTACATAACATCCAGACTCATAACCTTCCCCTGTCATTACTTCACCACCGAAGATCAGTTTGCCGCCTTCTTTCTCAACCAGTTCGAGTGCTTTTGTAAACATCTCAACGGCAGCTTTATCAATAAGAGGACCTACATGATTTTTCTGTTCGAGAGGAGTTCCGATCCTTAATCCTCCGTATGCCTTCACTAATGATTCCTTCACCTTATTATAAATTGATTCGTGAATTATTAATCTTCTTGTCGATGTGCATCTTTGTCCTGCAGTACCGGTAGCCCCGAATACAACTGCCGGAATAGCAAGTTTAAGATCTGCATCAGGAGTAATAATGATAGCATTATTACCGCCTAACTCCATTATAGATTTTCCAAACCTCTGTGCAATTATTGCATTTGCATGCCTTCCAACATTTGTAGAGCCTGTTAATGATACCAGCGGAAGTCTCTTATCTTCTAACATTCTGTCGCCGACTGTAGAGCCCTTACCTATAACAAGTGTGAAGATGCCTTCGGGTAATGAGTTCTCCTTTAATACCTCGGCAATAATATTCATACAGGCTATTGCTGTAAGCGGTGTTTTGGAGGAAGGTTTCCATAGTACAGTATCACCGCAAACTGCAGCCAGCATTGTATTCCATGCCCACACTGCTACAGGAAAATTAAAAGCAGAAATTACAAGTACAATCCCGAGAGGATGATACTGATCATACATTCTGTGATCAGGTCTTTCAGAATGCATTGTGAATCCGTATAATTGTCTCGACTGTCCGACGGCAAAATCACAGATGTCAATCATCTCCTGGACTTCTCCAAGCCCTTCCTGAAGCGATTTACCCATCTCGTATGAAACAAGCATTCCCAATGGCTGCTTATAATCACGCAATTTATTTCCGATCTGACGTACAATTTCACCTCTCTTAGGAGCTGGTACTGTTCTCCAGTACTTAAATGCTTCGTCGGCTTTTTTAACTACTCTTTCATAATCTTCTTCAGATGCCTGGTATACTGAAGCAATAAATTCCCCGTCAACCGGTGAATAGATTTTTAATTCTCCCTGCGTTTCAGTTTTTCCCCACTCACTCCCTGTTGATGAACCATAATTCTTTTCCTTAATTCCGAGCTTTTGCAGAAAATCCAGGTTAATACCTTCAGCCTTTGTAATTTCCATTTGACTTCCTCCGTTAACTTTTACTTCAATTGCTTCAAATAATTATTTTTGTTTATTGATTGCAGCACAGATTCTATTGTAATTTTTCTCATTTTGTTTTCTATATCCACCTGGATATCCGCAAACAGATCAAGAAAGTATTCATTGAGCCTTGATGTAATATCTATTCCGCTTCCATTTTCTTTAGGTTTTATCCCGGTGTTATTACTTACATCCAGATGAAATGCCTTCCTGTCCTCAATTGCACAATATATCTCCTGAACATGCAATTTTGAAGGAGATTTCTTGAGTATGAAACCACCACTCGTTCCCTGCCAGCTTTCAACAATGTCATTCTTCACAAGCATCGATAATATTTTGCGCAGCTTGGAAGCATTGGTATTTATACATTTTGCAATTTCAATACTGCTCTTTGGCTCCGGATGAGACACTGCGAGGAAACAAACAGCCTTTACTGCGGTGGATAATTTGGTGGAAGCTGACATATATTCTTATTTGTTACAGTAAGTGTAACTAATCTACTGTACAAAGTCAAGAACCTTTAATTTCCATTACTCAGAATTTTATTGATAGTTTTTCATTAAATAGTTAATTTAGTTAGATAAAAGACTCGACTTGTTTAATGCCTAAATACATCAACTTCTTTCATAATACCGGCTTCAGGATCTTGAGGAGCTACTTTATTTCCCGTTTCGAAAACGTATTTTAATCCTCCGCTCTCCCGGCTCACTGTTAACATCTCCTGTTTTTCATATATCGCATCAATAAGGAAATTAATCATGATCGGCATTAGAAGAGAAGACAAAAACGAATGGGAAAGAAGAGTCCCTCTTATTCCTTCAGACCTCAAAGAATTAAAAGATAAATATGGAATACAATCCATTATCCAGCCTTCACAGATCAGATACTATAAAGACTCTGAATTTAATGAAGCCGGAGTTGAAGTAAATGAGGATCTTAGCAAAGCAAAAATCATTTTTGCTGTTAAAGAAATACCCGATCATATGTTCAGGAAAGATAAGACTTATGTTTTCTTCTCGCATACTATAAAAGGCCAGACTTATAATATGCCGATGCTCAGGAGGATGATGGAGACCGGATGTAATCTGATTGATTATGAAAGAATTGTTAACGAAAAGAATCAGCGGTTGATCTTCTTCGGCAGATTCGCGGGTAATGCCGGTATGATTGAAACACTCCATATATATGGACAGAAGCTGAAACTCCAGGGGTACACAACTCCACTCGAAAATATTAAGCAGCCATTCCGGTATGCCTCACTTGATGAAGCAAAAGCTGAATTAAAAAAGATCGGCGAGGAGATAAAACAAAAAGGTTTCCCTCCAAAACTTACTCCTGTAATTATCGGTATTTCCGGTTATGGAAATGTATCAAAAGGCGCTCAGGAAATTATTGATATTCTTCCTTATAAAATAATTCCGGCAGATATGCTCAATAAACTTCACGATAGTCTTACACTGGATACATCTAATATTTACATGGTTGTGTTTAAGGAAGAAGATATGTTCAAAAGAATTGAAGGCGGCTTCGATCTTAATGAATATTTTCAGTACCCGGAAAGATACTTATCACAGTTTGGCAGTTATATACCTTTTCTTACAATGCTAGTAAACTGTATTTACTGGAGTGATAAATACCCGCGCCTGATAACCCGTAAATATCTGCAGACTGATTATTATGAAAGCAGCAGAAAAAAACTACAGGTAATAGGAGATATCAGCTGCGATATCGATGGCGCGGTTGAGATCTGCTATAAGATCACCAAACCTGATAATCCTTCATTTACTTATGATTTTATTGAAGACAATTTTCATGATGGTGTGCAGCCGAATGGCATTACTGTAATGGCAGTTGATAACTTACCGTGTGAATTCCCCGGAGAATCCTCCAGAGAGTTTTCTAACGTGCTTAAGAACTTTGTTAAAGATCTGGCAGAAGCGGATTTTACTGTAGATTATAATAACTTAATCCTGCCTGAACCATTAAAGAAAGCTCTGGTGCTCCATAAAGGACAACTTACAGAGCCCTATAAATACATGGAAAAGTTTCTTGACAGATAGATGTTGTGGGAACACGCCATAACAAGGAACTCCATAACAAGAAGTTGTGGGAACACGCCATAACAAGGATGTGATTTCTATGTATAGGCGTGTTCAAACATAGGTATCTTTTTTTATCACAATGTTGGTTTTGGGGACAGCCCCAGACTTTTTCAGGAGAACTAAATGAAAAAAATACTTGTACTGGGAACCGGATTCGTAAGCAGACCCGGTATAGAATACCTCTTAAAGCAGAAAGAATTATTTGTAACCGCAGCTTCCAACGAACTCGCGAAAGCACAAAATTTTGTTCAAAACCGCTCAAACGGTAAAGCTGTTTACATCGATATAAATAACACCAATGATCTGTCTGATCTTATCGCCGAAAATGACATTATAATCAGCCTCCTCCCCTGGATCTATCATGTGAAAGTTGCAGAATTATGTGTTGCAAATAATAAACACATGGCAACAACATCGTATGTAAGCGAAGGTATGCGCCTTTTGGAAAAAGATGTTAAAGAGAAGGGACTCACATTTCTTAATGAAATGGGTGTTGATCCCGGTATCGATCACATGTCGGCTATGTCAGTAATTCATAAGGTACATTCTGAAGGAGGAAAGATTCTTCACTTTTATTCTTATTGCGGTGGACTCCCGGCCCCTGAAGACAATGATAATCCTTTTGGATATAAGTTTTCCTGGAGCCCGAGAGGGGTTGTCCTCGCCAGCCGCAACTCTGCACGGTTTCTTGAGAATGGCCGGGTCATAAATATTGAAGGTAAAGATCTGTTCCTTAATTGCATAACAGAAGAAATTGAAGGCCTCGGCACTTTCGAGGTTTATCCAAACAGAGATTCAATACCTTATCGTGATGTATACGGAATTGATGAAGCACTCACGATAAAACGCGGTACTTACAGAAATATCGGATGGTGCGAAACACTTAAGAAAATTGTTGACCTCGGATTAGTGGATCATACCCCGAGAGAAAAACTAAATAATCTCTCATTTAAAGAGATGATGTTACAATTACTCGGATGCAATGATGATCAGGATGTAAGAACAAAGACTGCAGAAAAACTTAATCTCCCCAATGACTCTGAAATCATTAACCGCATGGAATGGCTGGGACTCTTTTCAGATGAAAAAACATCAGCTCAGAATAATTACCTGGATATTTTAAGCGACAGGCTTCAGCAGCTGCTGGTATATAAAGATGGTGAAAAGGATATGCTTCTTCTCAGGCACCGTTTCATTGTTGAAAATAAAGATAGTTCCCGCGATGAGATTACTTCTACCATGATAGATTATGGAATACCTTTCGGTGATTCTTCAATGGCAAGAACTGTAAGTCTCCCAATGGCTATCGGAGTAAAACTGCTGGCGGATGGAAGAATAAATATTCCCGGAATACTGATTCCGACAAAGAAAGAAATCTATTCACCGGTTCTTGAAGAACTTGCCGGAATGAATATTCGGATGGTGGAAAAGAGGACTCGTCTGACATAATACGGCACCTAAATTTCACTTTTTGTTTTTCTGTAAAATTTATATATTTGGGAGTATCCAATAATAATATATTATACTACTTGCATGATGCGGCTCCATGGTGGGGCCGTTATCATTTTAAATCATTCTGCAGCCGGAGCAATAACATGAATGAACCGCAGCTTTTCATTGTCAGCACTCCAATCGGAAATCTGAAAGATATTACGTTTCGTGCTATTGAAACACTTCAAAAAGTTGACTTCATTTTATGTGAAGATACCAGGGTTACCGGCATTCTTCTGAATCATTATGAGATCCGCAAAGAATTAATTTCCTTTAATGCGCAGAGCGAAAACCATAAGATCCCGCACGTGCTGGATCGTCTTTCACAAGGTCACACCTGTGCTCTTGTTTCCGATGCCGGCACTCCCCTCTTATCAGATCCCGGCGCACGTTTAATTTCCGAATCTATCGCTCAGGGCTTAAATGTTCAGGCTATTCCTGGTCCAAGCGCAATGCTTACAGCGTTGTGTATGAGCGGCCTTCCCACTGATTCATTTATCTTTGAAGGATTCATACCTCAGAAGAAAGGAAGACAGAAAAAACTTTCTGAGCTGGCGGCTGAAGAAAGAACAGTAATTCTATATGAATCAACATACAGAATAGAAAAGCTGCTGAATGAACTCTGTACTTATATGCCGGAAAGACATATAGTTGTAGCGCGTGAACTCACAAAGAAATTCGAAGAAGTATGGCGCGGCAAACCAGCAGAACTAATCGCAGATCTTCCCTCAAAAACCATCAAAGGAGAATTTGTAGTCATAATTGCACCCGCATATTACACTTCAAAATAACTGTAAGTATTTAATTGTGAGAATGTAATAAATGGTAGTAGAGCCGTCGGCTTGCCGCGGCTGGGCTGCACAAGAGAAATATTGGCTATAATCCATCACGGAGTCAATATTTAACATTCCGACCCGATCAGGGCAAGCTCTGCTCTATACAAGAATGTTCATTCCTGAACTTATAATTATTTCTTGAGCTTAAAATAAATCTTTGAAATGCATTTTATAATTTATAATTTCTGACCTGTAAACGAACAGGGGTACTAATTTGACTTCCAGACTCTTACTGATACTGGTTCTAGCTTCACGCATCATTTTTGGTCAGGCCTATCCTGATCAGCATCATTATTTCGAAAATGAGAACCTTATTAAAACTATATCTAACCAGAGCGGAATGACTATCAGTGATGATGGAAAGAGTATCTGTCTTTCGGATGGTGTTCTGAGCGGAACTACCCTGTCTAACCCTGACTCTTCAGAATTTCCATTCAACCGCGGACTCCCATCCTGGAATGGCATCGTCCCTGATCATAATGGAAGCTTCAAAATACTAATGAGGTTTTATAATTCCGGATGGTCTCCCTGGCTTACTGTCGGTTACTGGAAAAATAATCTCTGGACTTCCTATGGCAATACAAACTATAGCGGTGGAGAAGTTGATATTGATTACATTACCCTGAATTCTTATTTCTCAAAATGGCAATTCCAGGTAACAATGAAACGCACAGCAGCTTCAGTAAAATCACCAACCCTGCATAAACTGAGCTTCTTTATTAGTGATCAGCGAACCACGGATAATATTAATATTACATCTGTTGTTAATGACAAACCGCAGGCACTATTTATCCCCACCCAGCATTTCTATCAATATGCGATTGATGATGAGATCGGAGGCAGTATCTGCTCCCCTACATCAGTATCAATGGTTCTGAGAAGCTATGATATTAAAGTTGACCCGCTGACATTTGCAAGGGCTACTTACGATGATTATTGGGGAATCTTTGGAGTATGGCCAAGAGTAGTACAGAATGCGGCTGAATATGGATTAAATGGGGCGGTTACAAGATACCGTTCGTGGAGCCAGGCACGGGAAACATTGGCTTCCGGTGGATGTGTTGTTATGTCAGTGGGATTGCCGCTGTATACGGGACATTTAATAATGCTCGCGGGATTTGACGCAAATGGGAATCCCTTAGTTCATGATCCGGCTAAGTCCAATGGATATAAATATAAGTTTAACAAAACAGAGTTATCAAAGTCGTGGTTTGGTAAAGGGGGAGTTTCCTATACTTTCTTCCCTGAAGATACTTCGGGTACGACTCCGGTTGAAAACAAAATTAATTACCCTCAGGGATATTTTGCTTTTGATAATTACCCTAATCCGTTTAATTCAGAAACGAACCTAAGATTTGAAACCTCAGAGGGCAGCTTTACTTCAATAACAGTTTATGATATAACTGGTCGCGAAATCGCTGTGTTATTTTATGATTACATAACTCCGGGTTCACATCGGATAAAATGGAATGCCGGCAGTCTCCCCACAGGAAATTATTTTATCAATGTCAGAAGCGGAAAGTATACAAAGACAATTAAAGTTCTGCTCTTAAAGTAACAGCATTATTGCTGCATATTGTAATTTGGTTTAGAAGCTGTTTTGGATATATTCGTATAATTATTGTGATTTGATTATTGTGCCGTTAGGCATTCGCTGCGGCGAATTTGATTTCCTGGTGCTTGAGATTTGGAATTTGACTTCCTGGTGCTTGTAATTTGGAAATAATTACAGCTACGCATTTTTTTCCGATTACCTGAAATATATTCGGTATATACCCCCTTTTTTATTTATATTTCTTTAAAAATTGATTATATCTGCCTGGATCGTGAATTGCTGTAGTATGAAATATATTTAAAGAGCTTAAAATGAAAACGGGTACTATATTTTTCTTATTAATTTTATTTATTTCAACATTTGCACAGACCTCTGCAAATCTGCACCAAATTTTTGCTGTCGACGAAAGTACTGCCTGGATAGTCGCAGACAATGGCACCATTATTAAAACCACGGATGGCGGATTAAAATGGAATGAACAAACATCAGGTACAATTCGAACCCTAAACTCCGTCTTCTTTGTTGATCAAAATTATGGGTGGATAATGGGTGATCTGACCATATTAAGAACCACAAACGGAGGCATTAGCTGGAATTTAAGTAATTTTGAGAATACCTACTTTTTCGGATGTTTTTTCTTTGATAAGGATAATGGATGGGCTGTTGGAATGGGAGGAAAAATATTCAATACAACAAATGGCGGCATGGATTGGATATCTAAGGGGAATGAGCTTTTTACAGAGAATTTATTCGGCGTCTACTTTATAAACCGAAATGAAGGCTGGGCAGCGGGCTCAGGTACTGCAATCCTGCATACCATTGATGCCGGGTTAACTTGGAGTGTACAAAGAGACGCTGTTCCGTATGAATCATTAAGTTCTATTTTTTTTATAAATGATTCTGTCGGATGGGCAGTTGGAGGCGGTAAGAACGGCTCTCTGATTTTGAAAACTACTGATGCCGGTAAACAGTGGAGCAAACAGTTACTTGGAGAAACATCCTGGATATATTCCATTCATTTCACTGAAGAAAATACCGGGTGGGCTGTTGGTGGGGCTGCGGTTCTGAACACCACAAACGGAGGAATTGATTGGGTACAGCATAGTATTACAAATCCATCCCGTGCTTATTCTTCTGTTGTGTTCCCCGATCCTGATAATGGATGGATCATTGGTGACGGAGGGACAATATACAAGACCAGCGATAAAGGCCAGACATGGATAAGCCAGAACAATTCTCATTGGGAAAACCAAATAAGTGGTACAACCAGCCACCTGACATCAGTCAGCTTTATAGATAAGAATAATGGCTGGGCGGGTGGAACAAATGGAACTATATTAAAAACAAACGACGCGGGTGCAAATTGGAATATTCTTACCGAAGCTGCTTTCCCTGATATTGAATCCATTGTTTTTAAGAATTACAGCAATGGCTGGGCTGCCTGTAATGATGGAACAATTTTAAGAACAACAGATGGCGGCAGTAACTGGATTCCTCAAAAACCGCGGACTGATGAGAGATTCTATTCACTATTTTTTATTGATGAAAATACCGGCTGGGCAGCTGGTACAATTATAATGAAAACTACTGATGGTGGAATAAGCTGGACTGAACAACTGAAGGATGCTTTTACTCTGAGCTCAGTAACTTTTCTGGATCATAACAATGGTTGGGCTGTGGGATATGGCTCAATATATAAAACAACTGACGGCGGTACAACATGGTCGGCTAAAATCACATGGATTTCCGATTGGTTCAATTCGGTTTATTTCACCAATATGAATAATGGATGGATTGTTGGCAGAAATAATGGCTACATTTTACGAACAATTAATGGCGGTGAGACATGGGATATTGTTGATCAGTCCGGATTCCTGTATTCAGTTTTGTTTACAGATGAAAATACGGGATGGATCAGCGGTCACTGGGGAACATTAATGAATACTACAGATGGGGGTAACCGATGGCAATATGTGAAATCCGGAACTCTGGAAAGTTTGTATTCACTGACATTCCCTGATAAAGATCATGGATATGCTGTGGGAACAACCGGCACAATAATTATGCGCAATAATACTAATACTGTAGTAAATTCAAACTCTGGCGCAGAAAACTATACTCTTTACCAGAATTACCCAAATCCTTTCAATCCTGATACTAAAATTAAATTCTCACTCATCAATTCAGGAAGTGTTCTGATCAGAATATACGATATTATTGGCAATGAAATTTCCACTATATTAAATGAACATAAATCCGCGGGGACACACGAAATTCAGTACAATGCTCATAATCTTCCCAGCGGAGTCTACCTCTACCGCATTCAAACAGAAAATTATACCCAAACAAAAAAAATGATCTTGCTTAAGTGAACATTTCTGGAGTGCCTTTCCTGGCAGACGCCTTACGCAAGCGTCTGCCAGTCAACCACATCCATAAAATGAATTTCTTTTCCCTCCATTAGCCCACGGTTTTGAATGTATTCATTTAATTATTGTGATTTGATCATTGTGCCGTAAGGCATTCGCTGTGGCGAATTTGTTATTTGGTGCTTGTAATTTGAATTTATTTGTATTGGTGCTTGTAATTTGGAATTTAAATTTTCGTAATTATTAGATAACCTACCATTTTCCTTGAAATATACCTGCCGATTCCTATATTGAAATTATCTGTAAATATGTAAAGGAAACGATTATGGCTGATAAGAATAAGAAACCTTCTGAAGTACCTCCGCAGACTCAACCCACTCCAGGTATTGAAAGTGATATGACCCCGAAACCTGAGATCATCAGAAAAAACTATAAAGGGAGTGAGAAACTTGCCGGCAAAATTGCTGTTATTACCGGAGGTGATTCCGGAATTGGAAGATCTGTGGCTGTTCATTATGCCCGTGAGGGAGCCGATGTAGTAATTGTGTATAACAAAGCTGATGAAGATGCTGAAGAAACCCAGCAGCTCGTTGAAAAAGAAGGCAGAGAATGCCTGCTGATAAAAGGCGATCTTAAAGACCGTAAATTCTGTGAGAAGATCATTGAAGATGTAATGGATGAATATGGCCGCATTAACATTCTCGTAAATAACGCTGCAGAACAAAGCCCCGCAGAGGATCTTCAGGAAATGGATATGGATGTAATGGAAGATACGTTTCGGACGAATATTTTCTCTTTCTTTTATCTCACAAAAGAAGCACTGAAACATATGAACGCCGGTGACTGCATAATAAATTCCACCAGCGTTACTTCCTTCAGAGGAAGTCCCCAGCTTATAGATTATTCATCAACAAAAGGCGCTATTACTTCTTTTACCCGCTCACTGGCGCTAAATGTTGCAGAGAAAAATATCAGGGTTAATGGTGTTGCTCCGGGACCCATATGGACGCCATTGATCCCCTCAACTTTTGATGAAGAGAAAGTTAAAAGCTTTGGTAAAAATGTTCCTCTGGGAAGACCTGGACAACCAAGCGAAGTTGCCCCTGCTTATGTTTTCCTTGCATGTGAGGACGCATCATATATTACCGGACAAATAATCCATCCCAATGGCGGTGAGGTAGTAAACGCGTGAGTGAAATAAATAATTTTGATTCATAGAACAAAAAAAAGGCTGACAAATGTCAGCCTTATAATTAATTAAGTGTTTTATACGTTCAGAACTTAAGCTCTTTTTCATGCCCCGGCTGCATTATTATAATAGGTATATCGGAATCTTCGTTCTTCTTAAAAACACTGTTCCATTTTTGTATGATATTGCTGAGACTGTATCTCATCACATCCAGAACTGATGATATTATCTGCCTGCCCGGAGTCGAAGTTTCCAGCATCTCAGGAAGAGTTGGAACATAGATATCTTTATGCTGAAAGAATAACCTTTTGTAAAAACTCAGCTCACGATGCAGCTTAACAAAATACAGCAGCAGTACCCAAACGAGTACAAGCCACAAAATTTCCACGGTGCCCTCCTGTTCTCAACTACTTGAGAAGAATCATTTTATGTATTTTCGAAAAATTGTTTGCTTCTATTTTATAGAAATATATACCGCTTTCCAGATTCTTCGCTCCCCATGTAACATTGAAAGTTCCTGCATTCTTATATTCATCAACAAGCACTTCAACTGTTTGACCAATTACATTAAATACAGACAATTTTACATGTCCGGCTTCAGGAATTGAGAACCGAATATTAGTTGTCGGATTGAAAGGATTCGGAAAATTCTGCTGTAAATCATATTTATCTGGTGTACCGAGATTCAGATCTTCTGTATTTACCCATAATGGGAGCTCTCCCGGAGGAATAATTTCAATTGCGGATACTTTCCCGCGGTTAGCAATTGGAACAAAACTAATATTGAGAGTATCATCGCTAACATTAACATCAAATGATTTTACAACAGCTGTAGCCGGTCCAACTTCTGCGTAAATATCAAAATTAGCGAGTGCTTCCTGATCTTCAAGGAAAATACTGAATACACGTTTTCCAACATGACTTGTTGCAGTTGATGTATCACCCCCTATTACACCCCAGTAAATTTCAGCAAAATGCAGATAAACAGAATAAAAGCCATTCACAACAGGAATTGCGTAATAAAATGTATCGAGATTTTCTACTGGACCTCTTTCAGTTCTATATAATGAATCATATTTAGTCCCTGCTATATCCGGAACTGTGTAATTAGCAAATGCAAAGTTCCCTGTATAATATCTGTCCGTCATAAATGTAACAGTGTCTATAGTCAATTTAAAGCCACCGCTATTTATTCTGATTGCAGTTTGAGTCTGGGAGAATGAAGTGCTAACGAGTGAACAGAAAAATAAAACTACTAAAACAGTTAATCTTTTTAGCATGCGTGCCCTCTTCTTTTTTTATTTAAATATTCAAAACTTGGATGGTTTATCCAATAAGTGAATATCTGAATTATTTGTAAGAAGAAATCTTACATAGTCTCAGCACCTTACTCTTCTCTGATTATTTAATAATACAACTTTTTTAAATAATATTTGTGATTTAGGTTGGAATGAAGGGTGATGTGTGATTTGGTGCTTTGTTTTGATACGAACCCCCACAACAAAAACCCTGTGGGGGCATCCATTCCTGGTTCATGTTTCGGATGTCATCCATTCCTGGTTCATGTTTCGGATTTCTTCGTTTAAATATTGGTGCTTGATTATTGTTTGTAATTTGGTGCTTGGAATTTGGAATTTCAATTTTAACGGTGCTTGTAATTTGGAATTTTTAATTTTCAGATTCTTGGAATTTGAAATTTCAATCTCCCTTCTCCTTCCCGAACAAAAACATCAAGGGTCTCCAAACCCTCTTTGCCCATGCTTCTTCATTATGCTCCGCAGCTTTATCATAGAAGACAATAAAATCCGTTCCCTGTAAATAACCTTTCTTACCAAGCAGCACAACCGCTTCATCTATTCCCGGCTGCAGCTGTTGCTCCAAACCTACTCCGCCATTATCTATATAAAATTTTATATTCTTTTTTGGACCCGCATAATTTTCAATAAAGGGTAAATAATCAAAGATCCATACCTTAAATACCGGTGAAAATAAGGCCGCCTTTGAAAATACATCCGTATGCTCCCATAACAGCATAAATGAAATCATTCCGCCCATTGAGGATCCCAGTGTAGCTGTATTCTCCCTGTCAGTTAATGTTCTGTAGGTGCTGTCAATAAACGGTTTTAACTCATCAACAATAAAATTCATGTACGCATAACCACTGTCTGAGTTTGAATACTCCTTTGTGCGGCTAATTGTATTATAAATTCCTACGACTATCATAGACCTTATTTTACCGCTCCTGATCAGACTGTCGGCGGTTTCATCTATCTGCCAGTCCACTCCGGTTGAGGAAGTTGCGGGATTAAATAAATTCTGACCATCATGAGCATATATCACCGGAAACCTTTTTGTTGAGTCTGACTCATAATCAGGAGGAAGCCACACCACTACGTCCCTGGGATGAATTCCTTTTCCCTTAAATTGTTTGTAATGATCAAGCTTTCCGGTGATCTGCCCCTTAAACGTCGAATTGCTGCCCCAGTATTTAATAGTGTACTCTAATGCTGTATCATTAACCGCTGTAAAAGAATAATTGCTCTGCCTCTGGTTTTCCTTTTCAAAACCCTCCATTGACCATTGCCCTAAAGTAAACTTAAACTCTATACTTTCATTTTCCTTAAAAGAAAACGAACGGCTCCAGGTGGTTTTATTTACTTTTTGCATTTCAACTGCTCCCGGATCCCAATTTCCCAGCTGAGCCTTGCTTCCCGCAATAAAGACTTTAACCGAATCTTCAAGAGGAATAGTATGAAGGATTATCTTAACATTGATCTGTGAAGAGATGTTTATCAGCGGGAAAATACTGAAAAGTACAATTAAATATTTTTTCATATTTGTTGAGAATGTTGTTTAATTGATAAAAAATTAAGCCACTGCCAATTTAATAATTATAAAGTTAATTCTCTTATTGTAATTTTCAGGCTTTTTGTTTAAATAATTATTGGGTGGACATTCAATCCAAGGATTATAATAGCGGGCACTAAAATGAAAATGATTATCTCCGTTTTACTCATTATCGGACTTGTTACAATTATGTACAGTTCTTACTTCTTATATAATTCAAACCGAATTATCGGATCAGTATTTATTCTTCTACTGATCCTTTCATTTTATAAGTCATTAAGAAACCTGTTCTCAATATACAAGTGATTCTATGCAAAGAAATAGAGGTTTTGGGATTGTTCCTCTGTATGAGTAAGGATATTACGGGCATATTTGTATTCGTTGTAGAATTTAGGAAATCTGCTCTTTTCATGCTCAACCAGGGGATCAATAATGCCTTCAAGAAATCTGAGTGCCTCTTCTGAAACATTTTCGACATCTGCCGGCGAAACTTTATCCCCTTTATCGTTTAGCTTTCTAAAATAATAAAGCATATTTTCGAAATCCGCGACTTTGTTTTCACTAATGCCGAATAATGTGAGACTTCCGTGATACTCCCTGGTTTTTTCCAGAATTTTGATGGATACATTGTACAGTTCCTCGCCTGTGGAAGAATCGATCCTTCTGGTTTTGATATACTCGTTTGTAAGCAGATCTGTAATATTTGTCATCGAAGCATAAGCCCTTAGAGCGGCTGCCATTTTGCTGCTTGCTTGTTTTATATTATCTTCCAGATCACCTGAACTCATCCCTCCCATATTAATAATTTTTTGTGATAGTTCCCGGATTTTGAGGAGATAATCTTCATACCTGCCAACCTCGTTTGCAAAAGAAGAAGTTATATCACTGTTTGTTGATAAAGTATATTGAACAGACTTCAACATTTTTAATTTATTTTCAATGTCTATGTTCATTTAGTCCTCTTGCTATTTAATATTTTGGTGCCCTTTTATAAACGTGATAGTAGAGTTGGGATTACTAATATATAATTATTTTTTTTCCTGTCAACCCTGTACAAGGGTATTTTTCCGGTACTATCACTTTTCAAGATGATTTAGGCTTAACGAAAAGGATTTATTCAAATTTGATAATCGAGATGTAATTCTTCGGGTTGGTTTTCCTTCAAATGGAGATAAGGCCGGTTGAGGTCCTCCCCCTCTCCTTTATAAGGAGAGGGGACCGGGGGGTGAGGTCGGGTTTACTCTATCACTCTTCTCAGCTCATCCACCGTTATCTTCAAAGCTTCAATTTCACTCTTAAGGTATTCAATTTCTGATTCCATTTTTGCTAATCTCTCTTCACCTGCTTCAATGGGTTTCTTTTCAATAAACTCGGGAATACCTGAAAAAAGATGTGCATACCTACGCTCCTTCATCCCAGGCTGCTTCTCAAGCTTAACAACGAAGGGTCCGTCTTCTCTAAGTGTCAGATTGTTTAGCGTATCTTCCACTTCCTCAATAACTGCAAACTCATGCAGCCTGCCAGACCTGTTTCTGATCTCTGCTGCAGTCTGGGGACCCCTGAGCATGAGTACACACAACGCTGCTGTTTGAGAAGCGTCAAAATTCAGTTCTTCAGTAAATGATTCCTTATACTTAGGTACACGTCCCCCTGCCTCAACCATTCTTACAAATCTCTTCGACCTTAATACATCAATAAGTTTCTGTACTTCAATTTCAGTATATGTAACAACAGGTTCACGGTTTGATTTCTGATTACAGGCATTCACGAGGGAATTCAGGGTTAAAGGATAGTACTCAGGCGTAGTGATCTTTTTCTCGATCAGCGATCCAAGTACCCTTACTTCGCCATCGGATAATTCAAAATTCAATTTTACTCCACATCTATCTTAAACTACTTCCATTTAATACTGCAGCCGATACTAGGTTTCTGCTGCTCGCTTACAGGTTCTCCGGTTATCAGGGCGTCAAGCACTTTTCGGAGATCACTTCCGGTAACCGGAATACTGTTACCGGGACGCGCATCATCAAACTGTCCCCTGTAAACCAGTTTCATCTCTCTATCAAACACATAAAAATCAGGCGTGCACGCCGCATCGTAATCTCTTGCAGTTTCCTGCGATTCATCATATAAATATGGAAATGTAAATCCTGCTTCAGCGGCAAAATGCTTCATGTTCTCAGGTGAATCTTCAGGATATTTGATTATATCATTCGAACTCACCGCCGCAAAGCTCAGACCTTTTTTCTGATATTCAAAAGCGGTTTTAGCAAGTACATCTTTTATATGAACTACATACGGACAGTGATTGCACAGAAACATTACCACAGTTGCGATGTCAGATTTAATTTTATAGAGATTGATCATCTGACCCGAAATAGTATCAGGTAATTCGAACTCCGGGGCAATAGTGCCGAGGGGTATCATTTTTGATGCTACAGCCATAGGACTCCTTGATAATTTTATTCAGTAATATTTAGTCTGTCCAAAATGAATGCATACTGGAAAGCTGTCTCTCTGATGTAATCATATCTCCCGCTTACGCCGCCATGTCCCGACCCCATATTTACTTTCAGTAGAAGCAGGTTATCATCTTTTTTCAATGCGCGTAATTTCGCGGCCCATTTCACAGGTTCCCAGTATGGAACCCTTGCATCATATAAACCGGCAGTTATTAATAAATTAGGATAATATTTTTCACCAACATTATCATATGGAGAATAACTCCGCATCAGTTTGAAATATTTTTCATCATTGGGATTACCCCACTCATCATATTCATGAACTGTGAGCGGCAGACTCGTATCGCGCATTGTGTTTATCACATCAACAAAAGGAACTATAGCAACAGCAGCTTTACAAAGCTCGGGCGCGCGGTTCAGCACCGCACCAATTAAAAGTCCCCCTGCACTACCGCCTGTAATAACAAGCTTTTCAGCAGAAGTAAATTTTTCGCTCATAAGATATTCTGCACAGCAGATGAAATCATTAAATGTATTTTCCTTTTTAAGAAGCTTGCCTTCATCATACCAGCGCCTGCCTAATTCACTGCCTCCTCTGATGTGTGCCACAGCGTAAATTAATCCTCTATCCACTAAACTTAATAGCCTGGGAGAAAATTGCGCCTCAGAGTTAATACCGTATGCCCCATAACCGGTCAGAAGCATGGGATTGTTACCATATTTATTTAATCCCCGTTTGTAAAATAAGGATATCGGTATTTTTACTCCATCATCTCCATCGGCAAATATTCTTTCACTTACATAATCTTCTTTACTGAAATTTTTAACATATAAAACTTTCTTTATCTCTTTCTCCCCCGTTTCCATATTGTAATCGATAGTAGTATTTGGAGTGGAAAAGGACGAATACTCAAATCTGAGTATATTGGTATCAAAAACAGGATTCCTGTGAAAGTTCAATGTATAAACCGGTTCTTCGAATTTAATATCGGCTTCATCATAACTGTTAAGATTTAATACTCGAAGTTTCGGAAGTCCCCCCTCCCTTTCGTAAAGTACAATATGATCTTTGAAAATATCAAATTCTTCCAAACTAATATTTTCCCTGTGAGGAACAACATCCCGCTGCTCTGTTCGTGAAAGATCCCCTGCGGGAAGTTCAATTATCTTAAAATTCTCAGCATCTTCGTTTGTGTAAATATAAAATTTATTAAACCTGTGCTCAACCGAATAAAGGATATTTTCCCTTCTTGGTTTTATGCAGTACAGCTTGTATTCAGTATCATTTGCGTCCATATACCTTACTTCTGATGAAGAAATAGTTTCAAGAGAAACAAGCAGGTACTTTTTATCTTTTGTCTTTTCTACATCAAGAAAATAAGGCTCCTTTTCCTCATAGATCAGCACATCATCTTCTAAGTTCACTCCAATTTTGTGATTGTATAATCTGTAAGGACGCTTGGTACTATCCATAACCGTATAGAAGATGGATTTGCTGTCATTAGCCCACTCAAAATTACCCGAAGTAAAAAGAATTGTATCCGAAACAATATCAAAATCCAGGTTCTTTATCATAATCGAATACTCTTCATAACCTGTCGTATCAATAGAATATGCAATCAGGTTATGATCAGGACTCACTTTTATTCTGTCGATATGTAAAAAATCAAATTCCTTTTCCAGTTCATTCTGATCTATCAGTATTTCCTCGGAGAAGTTAAGTGATTCTTTTTTTCTGCAGAACAGAGGATACTGTTTGCCTTCCACAGTTTTATAATAATAAAAATAACTATCTAACTTCTCGGGAACACTTGTATCGTTCTCATTGGTACGTGATTTTATTTCTTCGAATATCCTCTGCTGCAGGGGCTGAGTGTGTCTCATCATAAGATCAGTATAACTGTTCTCTTCACGGATATATCTTAAAACATCCGGATCTTCCATATTTCTTAACCAGAAGTAGTCGTCGGTCAATTCCTCGCCGCACAAAGTAAAACTGCTGGTAATTACTTTAGCTTTTGGAGGAGCAAGAATATCTTTTTCTTTATAAACAAAACTCATAAGCATAAATATCGTTGCTAAAATTAAAATGACTAAATATTTAAATGATTTAACAAATGGCGTCATGGTTACCTGCAAATTAACAGGTGCAAGTTAAACCACCCGAAGGAAAAATAAAACGCTTTATATCATACCATTCAAGTTCAGAGATGATTTTTTGCCCGGGGACACATAGAAAACTCTCGATCTCCGCATTATTTACTTAAAATCATCTCCCGATCAGACTTTTTTAATCCATTAAGTACAAGATTATATGAATTATCTATCATAATTTTTAATTCACTAACAGGAATCGATCCGTCAATAGTTACTGTATTCCAGTGCTTCTTATTCATATGATAACCCGGCTGAATACTTTCATATTTTTCTCTTAGTTCAACAGCAGTCTCCGGATCACATTTAAGATTTACCTGCAGCGGAATATTAACCATATCTGTCAGAGCAAATATTTTTCCGCCTACCCTGAATACAAGTGTATCTTCACCAAACGGAAAATCTTCAGTGACACCCGGTTTTTTAAGACAATATTCACGTAAAGATTCTATATTCATATCAGTCCATTGAAGTTTGTGTATCCTTAATTTGTAATTTCTTTGTAGCTTTCTGTTCAAAATACCATGCTCCGAACCAGCATAAAGATGCCCATGCGAGTCCTGCAGACCACCCCCCCAGTACATCGGTCGGATAGTGTACACCTAAATATATCCTGCTCACCCCGATAAAAAAGGTAAGGAACAAAGCTAGTGATATTACGAATATCCTTAATTTCATCTGAGTGAGATTTCTCGCAAGTATTGCTGCTAGCGATAAATATACCACAGCCGACATCATTGAATGCCCGCTCGGGAAGCTGTAGGATGTGGCTTCTGTAAGTCTTATCAGAATGTCCGGTCTTGGACGCATGAATGTCTCCTTCAGCAGAACATCTATTGCTCCGCCTCCCAGAGCAGCGATAAGTACTAATAATAGTGATCTGTAATTCTTAACCAGCCAAAAGTATCCTGCGATCGCAAACGTTAGAAATGTAAGAACCACTCCTCCGCCCAATGCCGTAAAATCGCTGAAAAATAATGTTACCCAATAGGGACCCAGCGGCTGCGAAAGATCTTCAGCTTCCCTCAGAGAATGTAAAACCATCTGATCGAAATTCTGAGTAGATCCTTCAGCAACCTCATCAGCTAATTCTACAAACCCCCAGGTACCCCCTATTATAAAAAATATCACCAGTAAGACCTTTATCTCCTTAAAGGCGAAACCGTGTATAACCTGTGAAATTGATATATTTTTCATTTTTATTGCTATTTACCGCTAAATATAATATACTTCTTTCAGAGATTTAATTCTATTCACTCCTGCAGTTATAATTCATTTCCAAATAAAATATCACCGGCCTGCTATCCGCCTGCTCTGATTATATGTAATAAGAGTACTGGATCAGTTAACTTACTAAGGAATCCTTCAAAATTGAAGCTTTTGTTAATGAATATACGAATGTAGTTACTTTGATAAGAATTGAGAGATGATACCCTATTTTGGATATCATCTCTGCAAATATATTGGAAAATCATCTATTCAGAAATCGGCATCTCTACTTCAGGAAAAGCATCTTACGGACAGAAGTATAAGTTCCTGCCGTGATTCTGCAAAGGTATAATCCGCTCGCAAGTGTCTGTGGCTTCCATTCTATAAAATATTTCCCCGCAGGCTTTTCATCATTTACCAGAAGCTGAACCTCACTGCCTGTTATATCATAAATTACAATGGAGACAAATGACTTTTCAGGTAATCCATATTCAATTTTTGTAGAGGGATTAAATGGATTGGGATAATTTTGGCTGAGATAATATTTCTCAGGTACTTCACCTTCTTTTACATCAGTCAGCAAAGAACCTTTAATCATAAATTCTCTTGTACCTGAATTCTGGAAACTGTACTGGCTAGACCCCAGCATATCAATTATTTTATTTTCCTCTTCATCCATTAAGATTAATTCTAAATCGGGAATATTCCTGATAAGCGAATTATCCCAATGTACTATTACTTCTCCGCTTACTCCACTTTCAACATTAAAAGTGAAATTCATTTCATTAATTGGTCTGAACTCACGTGAGAATTTATTCCCAAATATCTCAGAATATTTATTTCCTGGGATATTAAAATATAGATTTATTCCTTCTGTGCCGGGCATTAAAGGAGGTTCAGGTGAATCATACATTGCGTCAAATTCGGAAGTGGCATTCTTTCTCACACCGAAAATGTTATCGCTATCCGCGGCTTCAGATGAGCTTGCTGAAATATTCATCTGCCAGTTAGATGTATTTAATAAAGTATCACTTGCTTCTTCAACAGCTTTATTTAACAATGGCAAATGCTGCACAAGCTGAACTCCTTCCTTCAATACACCCAGCCAGTAACCTTCGAAAGGAACAAGTATATCAGTGCTGTAATAATAACGGCCTGCTGTGCCAAATACGTTTGTGGTTACTAATTCAGCTCTAACTGCTTCATTAAAACTGTAGCGGGAGCCTGCGTAGCGGAAAGAGAGATCCCTGTTTTTATAAAGTTCACGTACGTATTTGTTTCCGATTAAATTATATCCCGGTTTCAAATCAATTAAAGTATTCTCATCAATAAGCACCTCTCCTTTAACATCCCATTTCTTTTCACTAAGGAGTGTAAGCCAATAACCTGTACCGGACCTTAGATAATCGGGCATTATGTATCCGCCTGCACCAGAATACGAATAGAATGAAATAGGAGGTATTAGGAAAATCATCTTCAAACACTGATGACTTAGATGAGTCATTCATCTGCAGCGGAATACTGATAAGAGAAAACCCTGCTTTGGATGTTTTAGCAAGACTGTCTCCAACTATTGTAAAAGTGCCGTCACTAAAGTCCTCGCCAATATGTCCGGATGTATCTTTCACTTCAACTTTGATCTTATAATTATTATTCCAGTATTCATCTGGAGTTTGCCAGGTGAATTGATCTTCACTGCCCTTAGCTCTCTTTATCAATTGAGCCTTACCTTCATTCTTCACATTATATATAAATATGGAATCAATTTTATTTTGTTCAGGTACTTTCCATTTTATAACTCTTTCCGAATTGCTCTTCCATATTTCACCTCCGTTCGGCTGAATAAGTTTGACAACCGGAGCCAGATAATATTCCAGGTCCATGTCAGTTATGGTCAGCATAAATCTCTTTGGCTCAGAAGAAGCATTATAATACTTGTACTCTGAAGGTAAGATTAGATTTCTTTCAGCTTTGCTTAGATCGGAAAAATATGTTTTTGCATTTTCGGGCAGGTCATATTTCTCAAAGTTAAGAGTTATTGTATCTTTCACATTCGACTGAACTTCAAAGATCCACGACTTCATCGTATTTTCCAGCTTTATATTAGCACGGATATCATGCATAAAATCGCGCGCGAGTTTATTATTCCATTCAGGATGCGGGAAATATAACCTTATGTAATTTCCAGGTTCAGCAGGCGGTTCGGGAATATCAGAAAGATCATATCCATCAACAGCGTTATCTGATACTCCTGCGTAATTATCATCGTCTGATTGATCTTTTACTTTTCCTTTGATCTGAATTTTCCATGCAGATAAGGGTTCTTCATCTGAAAGGAACGGATGATCACAAACCCATGCAGGATTTCCCTGCAGTTGGCCGTCATTATGAACATTTGAATAATCTTTTGCATCACCGTTAAGTTTCCAATAGCCGATCAGATTTGTTGTGTCTCTGTGATCGAGCTCTCTGAACATTTTATCTTTAATCTGATTTGAAAAGAGGGGTATCTTATACATCTGAACTTCTGAGATCGCACCATAGACTGATCTTTCATATTGCCCATAATAATCTTTACCTGCTCCAATTGTTATAGGCTCCTGAGTATAATCCCCGCCCTGAAATGATGTACCTGCACTATCTAAAAGATTTCCATTAAGATATAATTTCATTGTCAGTTGATTAAATTTTCCGTTGCGGACACCGGCAATATGATACCATTTACCGGGAAGTATTTCTGCATCTGCAATTATTTCATTTCCCGACTGATTGTCAGCTGCTCCGTGATAATACGCAAATTTAATTTTGGTATCTGATACTTTCAGCCAGAAAGTTGCTCCCCCCTTACCATATCCACAGCTTATTACAGACATTTCTCTGCCGGTAGAATCAATCTTCACCCATGCCATTATTGAGAGCTGTTTTGTTGAAGCATAACCCAGTGTCAGATAGGTTTGATTAATTAATACCCTTTCTTCATCCGAAGCTGTGAATTTTATTGCTTTGTAACTGCAGTCCTCTGATATAGTGAATTCCCCGCTTTCAGAAAAAACTGCAGGAAGTCCTGCTTCACTAAGTCTGATCTTCACATGTTCGGAAATAATATCAGGAGTAATCCACTGCAATGAACTATCCGTGAGATTATCTGCAATGGGAGACCAGCTGCCCCCGGCATTAACAGAATATTCCAACTTAAATCCTTCAGTATAAACACTATTCCAAATTATATTTACAATCTGACCTGGAGTGAGTATGCTGCCGGCCTGAGGGTTTTGCAGGGTTAACACAATATTTCTGATCGTCAATTCGCTGCTTGTATCATATATTTCCGGATTCGCTTTATCTGAATATTTAAAGATTATTTTACTTGTAGAATCAACCAGTGGTAAGCTCCAAGTATATTGCCCGTCAGCTGAGATAACATTAGAAATGGGGATCCATTTCGTAGTGCCCGAAAATCTATATTGAAGTACGAGTGCCGTTACATTTGATTCCCAGGTTAGTGCAACTTCAGAACCTTCTCTTAAATCTCCACCATCAGCATAGTTTAGAATATTAACAAAGTTGCCACCGTCACAAGGCCCCTGATTAATGATTTCCTGAGGTGTTGGATTAAAAGCATTTGTATGAATATGCAGTTTTGTAGTATCTGTAAGATAAGTGGAGTCACCGGCAATTAAATTATAAATCCCGCAGAATTCAGATAAGTTCGGGTTTTGATATAACGACAATAAAACGTGACGAAGATTAAATAATCCATCGACATCAGTCAGTTCCCGGTTGTTATTAATAGATAACTGCCATGCAGTCTCAAGACTTGAAAGCCCGTCAACATTTTTCAGAGATGCATTGTTATAGATATAAATATCCTGAGCACTTGTTACATTCAGCAAACCATTGACATTTTCAAGAGCAGGATTTCCGGATATGTCAAGAGAGCTTGAGAAATAATCGTAATCACTGTCTGTGAGTCTCTTAACATTTGATAATCCATTCACATCCATCAGGCTTGCATTATCTTTAATTTCAAGAATTCTTAAAAGTGAAATACCTGATAATCCATCTACATTCTTTAAGTTTGGATTTCCGGTTATATAAATGCGCAAAGCCCCATGTATACCATTTAATGCATCAATATTTTCTAATGCTGCATTATTACTTATATCAATAATATGTTTGGCTAATGTGAGATTCTCCAGGCCATCAAGATTCTGCAGTGCAGAATTACCGGAAATGTATAATTCTGATCCTATATAATAGCCCATGCCTGTAATACGTTCCAGGTTTATCTGCTTCAAAATTCTTAATCCATAAAGATTTGTAATGTTTCCAGGCTCTGATTCCCTTATTATAAGACTTCCCACTATTTCAGAATAGTTGAAACTATCAATCTGAGCCTGAGTTGTAATTTCAAGGTCCCCCTTATAAGTTTGTGCGGATATTTGAATGCAAACAAAGAAAAAAAGTAAAAATAAATTTAGTTGTGACCTACCTTTCATATTACCCTCCCAAAGGATAGTAATTTTTTTATTATTTATTAATCCCCTATAATATTTAAAACGGCTATCCTTTTTAACCTCCGGAGGATAGTAATTTAGGTTGGAATAAATCGTGAATTGATCCCCGATGGGTAATAAACGCAATTATTAACAATAAGCAAGGGATTTTAGAATGACCCGGTGAACAAGGGAATTTTACAGGCGAAGGAGATGACAGATGTTTATTTATCTGTCACCCCTTAGGAGAAACTTTATACGGTTGGCTTAGAGAATTTAATAACTCGTTCATCACAGATCTGGTTCACTCTGTTTATAAACACGTCCACAAGATTATTTATTGGAAGCATTGGCTTTTCAAGTTCATCGGCAGTCTGCCGTGTAATTGAAGAATTCAATATAACTTCAGTTCCTGCTTTTCTCAGCAGTTGTTTATATTTTTCAAGAAAAGGATGAAAGTTAGGATCCTTACTTGTTAATAACGCACCGCCTCCACGGTATATTTCCCCAATAATATCCCAGCCTAGATTGCGTGCCATTCTTTTATAGAATAATCTTAATACCTGGAAGTGACTTTGTTCAGGAAAACCCGAATTGGCAAAAATAAGCATCTTATTAGGTTTTTCATTTCGAAGAAGATGTCTGCATTCTCCATGCTCATCTTTCACCCAGTGAGGGTCACCAATAACAATCAATCTGTCAATAAAAGTTTTCATTAATCCGGTTACGTTATCGACAAACACCGGACATGCAAAACCCACCACATCAGAATTTAGAAGTTTTGATACCAGTAAAGGCATATCATCCTTTATAGCACATTGCCCTGGTGTTTTCTCCCAGCAGGATTTACAGGCTTTGCATAAATGAATATCATACTGTGCTAGAAAAACCTGTTCAACTTCTGCGCCTTCCTGTTGAGCACCCTGAAGAAAATTCTCAACAATAACACTGGTATTTCCGTGATGGCCTTTAGGACTACCATTAAAGACAGTGATCTTCATGTTTTCTCCCTTTTAAGTTTCGAATCGAAAGTTACGAGGAACAAAAACATCTTCAAACTATTATCTTTAATGAATAATAAGTATCTTTAATGTAGATTTTTTGGAATGGTAATGAAACCTCCTGGAAAATCTCATCGAAGACTCATCTTAGCAAAAAAGCATTCTCCCTGAGGCCATAAAATTCCCTGCCTTAATCTGTAAAATGAGGGTGTGTATTATCTCAGTGATAAAAACAAGATCCGTAAAGCAATTCTAAGGCATAACAATAAAATATTTACATTAACTGTTGAACGGAGTATTACGATAGTTGAAAAATAGCATATATATGGTTATATTTTAAGCCTTGAATTTATCCTATAGATTCAAGGATTTTTAGTTCAGAATCTCACGGAGAGGTGGGTGAGTGGCTGAAACCAACGGTTTGCTAAACCGTCGTAGGGATAAAACCTTACCCCGGGTTCGAATCCCGGCCTCTCCGCAAAGAAGCTTCCATAAAGGGAAGCTTTTTTCATTTTTATGTTTTACACATATATACTGCAGAGCCTCGTTTCAAATAAACATTATTATGGTCAAACTGAAAACCTTTTGAAGAGAGTTGAGGATCATAATACAGGTTTTTCCAAATACACAAAAAGATTCGCTCCCTGGAAATTGATATATTTTGAAGAGTTTAATTCTCGTTCAGAAGCAATGATAGAGAAAAATTCTTTAAATCTTATAAAGGTTACAAATGGTTAAGAGAAAAAGGAATAATTCCTGATGTGGCTGAAACCAATCCCATAAGGGACTAAACCGTCGTAGGGATAAAACCTTACCCCGGGTTCCTCCGAAGGAGTCCCTTCGGGAGAATCCCGGCCTCTCCGCAAAGAAGCTTCCATAAAGGGAAGCTTTTCTGATGTGGCTGAAACCAATCCCATAAGGGACTAAACCGTCGTAGGGATAAAACCTTACCCCGGGTTCGAATCCCGGCCTCTCCGCAAAGAAGCTTCCATAAAGGGAAGCTTTTTTCATTTTAAGTTTTGCATGTATATTCTACAGAGCCTCGTTTCGAAAAATATTATTATGGTCAAACTGAAAACCTTTTGAAGAGGGTTGAGGACCATAATTCAGGTCTTTCTACATTCACCAAAAGATATGCACCCTGGAAGTTGTTCTACAAAGATGAGAGATTTTATTATTTTACAAAATTACCCTAATCCGTTTAATGCGGTTATAATTATAAGCTATTCCATTCCTGAATATGCTTATCTTGAATTAAAAGTATATGATATTCTCGGACGTGAAGTAACAACTCTTGTTAATAATGAAAAAAGTGCAGGCGATTACTATGTTCAATTCGACGGTGCTTTGCTGACCGATGGAGTATATATCTATACTTTACAATCGGGAAATTATCTTCATAGGATGATACTTTTAAAATGAATATAAGAAGCTTCCTGTTGGAAGCTTCTTTTGTTTTGGAAATCTTATTTCATGAGCACCATCTTCCGGGATTGGGAAAAGCTTCCTGCATTCAATTGGAAGATATATACACCGCAGGAAAGTTTACTTCCATCGACCGGAGTTGTATAATATCCTGCTTCCCTGTTTTCATCTACCAGGGTTGCAACTTCTTTTCCCAGAATATCGAATAATTTCAAAGTGACAGGAGCACTAACCGGAATCTGCCAACTGATAACCGTTGTTGGATTAAATGGATTAGGATAGTTTTGTTTCAGCGAATATTCTTTTGGAATTTCCGTTTCGTCGTTCATTGCTGTGAGTATCGTAGTAGCTTCAACGGCAACTTTATTAAGGGATAATGAACCTGTTGATATTACCAGAGTGTCTCTGAAAGTTCCACTTGAATCAGATGTAAAGAAAACATTAATCAACTTAGTTATTCCAGGATTAATTTGAAAAGCTTTAATGTCTGAAGAAAACAATTTTCTCTCAAAATAAACGCTGTCCACATGAAGTGTATCTAATCCGTTGTTGGTAATAGCTAATTCATATATAGCAGTGGTTCCAACATTTATATCTTTGAAAATAATATTGTAACTACTTAAAGTAAAGCTTTTCTTAGGGGTATTTGAGAACCAGCCAATCGAGGAATTGCCGGCATTTGAATAAGCCAAATCTATAGAACCATCACCATTGAAATCACCTGTGATCATTTCATTCCCAAGAGTTATATCCAACTCAGAAAATAAAGTTATTTTAGGGAATTGATTAAGATATACACTCATTTTTGATCTCTTATCTCCAATTACAAGATCGATATAACCATCTGAATTAAAATCTGCACTTAAAATGCGGTAAGGATCAGGGCTGGTTTCAGCAGTGAATTTCTCAAAAACCAATTTACCCTTATTAAGCATGATTGAAGCTTTTAAATTATCTGGATTTTTTCCGAATAAATCCGAATATCCGTCTTTATTGAGATCTGATATTCCAAACAGAATCATATTTTCTGAAAGCTGTAAGGGCACTAAATTGAAATCACCTCCACCATTTATAAGGACTGATATTTTGTTGCTGAAATCCGAAAAAATGATATCAAAATCACCGTCATTTTCAATATCTGAGGATAATATCTTGCTGGCATTTGAGATCTTAAAGGGAATTTTCTTAAGCGAGAAATTAAAATCAGTTTCATTTATAAAAAGGCCAAAGCCCTCATAATTATAGCTGAACGAGATAAAGTCTATATCACCATCGCCGTCATAATCTCCGGGCGCAATCCGTGAGAAATCATTATTTACTTTAATAGGAAGATTAGTAAATTTGAAATCTCCATCATTTCTGAATAACTGGATAGATCCCATGCTGCATACAGCAATATCTATATGGCCATCTGAATTGAAATCGCTGCAGGTGATATCAAAGGATTCCATCATATTGCCAAATTTTATGGTTGATAAGAGTCCGGTTCGGGATTCGGATCTGATAATTGAGATATAATTTGACATTGAATGCTGTACAACAATTTCTTCAGCACCGTCATTATTCAAATCTGCACCACATAAAAAATTAGCAGAGGTTTCGAGTTTAACATCCCGGGCTGAAGCGAACACCCCCTTCCCTTCACTGGCCTTCGCACGGAAACTCCAGATGAAAGGATATTCAACCGGATAATTATTTACCATTTGTATTTTATCAGTGATTACTACCGTAATTATTTCATCAGGAATAAATTTCCTTTTCGGTGCAATATTTACTTTATTTAAAGAACTGTTATACATAAATTGACATTCGGAATAACCAGTTTTTGATCCGAAAACTTTTATAGTTTCATTGTTCAAAGACAATGGTATCATATCTTCTCTGAATATAACTGAAATGGTATCTGCAGAGTGATTAAAATCATTAAAGGCAGGAAATACAGATTCTATTACCTTCTGTTTCCCTTTACCTGAGACATGATAATAAATTACTGGATTAACGGTGTCATTACTTTTGATCGAAATGCTATCTTCATAAACCTTCCATTGATCAGGCGTAAATGAAACATCTATTATCATTGAATCAGAGGGTTCGACAATTTTAACTAATGAACTAATTGTAATGGTACGATTTGAACTCAAAACACTGTCAATTATGAGTGGAAGTGTACCGTGATTTCTGATGTAAAATGAACTATTATATGTCTGATCTAATTCACAAAGTCCGAAATCGAACTTTCCGGCACTTAAACTTATCTCATTATAGTGTTCCCGATTTTCATATAAAGAAACTTTCGTTTGATCATAACCTGCAAAAATCAAATCTAAATCCCCATCATTATCATAATCAAATTGCACGTCAGTTGGAACAAATTCAAAAGATGTGCCGGATGAACGTGTTTCAAACTCCAGTCCGTCCTTACCAATCGCAACCATATATTTATACTGGCCATAAAAACATATGTCCTCATAACCATCACCATTGAAATCGTTTGCTGATGCTCGCAGGACTTGAAAACCAGGCACATTGAGTTTTCTAATTGAAAAACCTAGATTGCTGTCATTTATCCATAACTCTGTGCCGGTCAGATTTCCCTTGCATAATAAATCTGAATCTCCATCCTTATCAGGATCAAACGCTAATAATACATCTTTAAATAAAGGTATCCCGGGATACGAGAACTGACAGTTTCCCTCATTTATTGCAATACCCGGGCTGTTGATTAAGTCAATATCACCATCATTATCTATGTCGGTGCATACTAAACCATAATCACTTATCTGAGGGATATGACTTGAAACTCTAAAAACAAAATCTCCATCATTAATGATCAAGTAACTTTTTGTAATGAAATCAAGATCACCATCTCCATCCAGATCAGCTTGTTTGAATGCACCTAAATAACCTGAATTCGGCAGTTTTACAATATCGAAGTTATTACTACCATCATTTCTGTAAAACTCGATTGTAGAATTTCTAAATGCAATTACAATGTCAATATCATTATCATTATCATAGTCACCTGTTAACATGAAAAGAGGTCCGAAACTAGTATTCAGTTCCTTGGAAAGTATAAATTCATTATTACCCTGATTTTTATAAATGAACAGTTTTAAATGGGCCCTGCTTAAACAAAGCAAATCTACATCTCCATCCTGATCAAGATCATTCGCGCTTATATTGCTCAGTGGTCCTGCTGCATCAAATTGATGTCTCAATCTGAATTTCGAGGATGAACTTTTTGGCTGTAACTTGAAATCCCAGGTATATGGGGTAATAGAGTACCCTTGAAAATCTAGAATTCCACTGGTAAGAGTAATTGTTAATTTATCAGGGATTTTTAACTCAGCAGCAATAATAACCGAAACTGATGAATCAACAGTATTATAATTGAAACTGGATATGTAATATTTTCCGGCAAGATCTCCACGAATCAGGATTGTCGAATCATTTAGAGTAGTAGAATCAATCGGGGATCCAAATTTAATATTAATTTCTAATGAATCAGCATTAATTATTGAATTATGTTCTGGATAAACTTTCAATATATCGACAGTTCCAGTAATTATGGAATCGGATGCTGAGTAAATGCTATGTGAATTATGGTCCTTATAGTGACTGAGATCAGTTTTTGCGGTAAGAGAAAAGGACACATTAAATAACAGAATAAGTAAAAAGTATACATTCATATATTGCTCACAAAATATTATAAATAAATCATGGAAATTTTTGAATACGCTTGTTGGTTGATCTAACAGGAATTGAAATCAATCGAATTTGATGTGCGTCTGGGCAGAATAAATCGAATGAATGTTAGAGAAGACGAATTCGCCTGTTGAATGCCACAATATGGTTTTTAAACCCATAAGGTTATACGATGTTATTACCAATCCTGGGCAGTATTCTATAATTGTATTATTTCCTGGCCAAATCTACAAAAAAAAGATTCAAAAAAGAGAAAAATAATATTAAATTATATTCACGTAAGAAGTAATAATCTTTTGAACTGGAACGTTAATTTTTCAGAAAAGCTTCCTGTTGGAAACTTTTTTTAATTTGGATAACTTATTTCTTGAGCACCATCTAACAGAATGAGCACCGGCCAAATGCTGGTGGTGAACTTAGAATAATAAGTTGTTATTATTTTTTTTATTACTTAATAGTTTCTTGAATTTCAGATTATACCTGTTAAATTGTTCATATCCCTTCATCAATAAAAATGAATGAGTATGACAAGAAGAAAAATAGATATGATCCTGAATATACATCAGGCAACAACTACTCCTTTATACAGTGTTCTGAATGGAATTTCAGAGGAGCAATTTAGATGGCGCCCTGCTCCTGAATCCCGCTCTATAAGTGAAATGATGTGCCATCTTATACGAATTGATAATTCTTTTCTGCAGAAACTTGGTCAGTCAATAAAAACGCAGGACCCCAGGAACGGAACTGCTGATGATGTCCTCATGGCACTGCAGAATGTTCATCGGCAAATGTACGATCTGGTTAATGATTGTAAGGATGATTCAGAGCTCTTCAGAAAAAGTACTCTGCAGGACGCGGAGGATATTGACACCATAAAAGAACACGTCCTTCACAGCTGTCAGCACAACCTATACCATTTGTCTCAGATGATTTATTTACGCAGAGCGCTTGACAGAAACTGGATATCCCCCATCGAAGAATGGGATAAAGCAACCAGGGTAATCGCCAATTATCTGGCGAGTGATACAGTAAATTGATTTTTGACTCTGCTCCTTAGTACATTTATACAGAAACAATTCCGGGGCATCTGAAATAATGAAATCAATAAATATTAAGGATCTGATAAAAAATTTAACACTACTGCTTATATCAGTTGTAATAATGCTTATTCTTTTTGAAGTATTCTTACGTCTATTCAAACCACAAATATTCGAAATACATCCTCAGGGAATGTATGCAGCTAACCCCCGGGCAGGATATGTTCTTAATCCTGGATTTAATGGCTCTATTAAACGTGAAGAATTTACACAATACTTCAGAGTGAATGACAAATCATTCAGGGGAAAAGATTATTCACCTAAAAATCCCGGCACTTACCGGATTCTACTTCTTGGAGACTCATATGCATTTGGTTTTGGTGTTAAAGAAAATGAGACTTTTGGCGCATACCTGGAACAATGTCTCTCACATAAAACAAACAACAAAGTTGAAGTATTAAATGCGGGAGTACCTGGCTATGGTACAGTTGATCAGTTAAATTTTCTTAAACTCTGCGGAGAAGAAATTAAGCCGGATATGATTATAGTACAATTTCTTTCTGTAAATGATTTTGAGGAAAACAGGGATCCTGCAGTTGAAAGAAGCGTTATTACAAATGGCTATCTTACCGGTAAATCAGATAATGAAAAAGAAAAAACTTCCTTTTCATTAAGTGAAATAATGTATTGGCTAAAATCCAACTTGCATTCAGCGAAATTTGTAAGTGAACGGCTTGGTTATCTGGCAATGAAAACAGGACTGATGGGAAATATGGAGAGTTTCTGGGGTGAGGACTTTACAGAAGATGATAAAAAAATAGCACGTGATGCTTTTCATGAATTTGTAAATTATGCATCCCATCTGAATGCAGAAATACTGTTGTTGTATACTGTTGGTCAGGGTCAGGTAATTTCGAAAGAACAAGGTGAGCTTCCATCAGAAAGATTTATCTCAGAAGTCGCTGCTGCTGAAGAAATAAAATGGATAAATACGCTCCGGGAAATGAGAAAAAGATCTGATAGAAATGATCTCTATTATCCGATTGACGGGCACTGGACACCCAGAGGCCACTTTGCAGTTGCTGAAATGATCTGCAAAACTCAATTCCCTTCGGTTCTTACGGCTAAGTAGAATTGTATTCATTCGCCTTTAGTATTCATTTGATTCGGCTTTATTATTGAAAGGATATTTCATAAGTTTCCTGATGCACCAAAAGAAATATCCTGTAGAAAATATTGTCCCTTTATTGAAAAAGACTCTGCGGAAGAACAATATTTGTTTGTTATCCGCACCACCCGGTGCCGGAAAAACTACCGTTATTCCCCCTGCCCTACTTCATGAACCCTGGCTGAATAATAAAAAAATAATAATGCTTGAACCCCGCCGAATTGCGGCAAGACGCGCAGCTGAATTTATAGCTTCATTACGTTCTGAAAAGTGCGGGGATACTATTGGTTACCGCATCAGATCAGAAGCATTGGTTGGTAATCGGACCCGCATTGAGATAGTAACTGAAGGTATATTAACAAGAATGCTTCATTCTGATATGGAATTACCTGAAGCCGGACTTGTTATTTTCGATGAATTTCACGAAAGAAGTATCCATGCGGATTTGAGTCTTGCTTTTCTTCTTGATGTGCAGAAAAATATCCGCGATGATCTAAGAATACTGATCATGTCTGCTACTCCGGATACAAAAAAAATATGTGAACGGTTAAATAATCCGCCGGTCATAGTTTCTGAAGGCAGGACATTCCCTGTTGAGACTCTTTATCTAAAAGAAAAAAATGAGAAGCCGGTTGAGATAAGAACAGCTGAAGCAATTTTTTCGGTCCTAAATAAAGAAGATGGGGATATTCTTGTATTTCTGCCAGGTAAAAAAGAAATCAGAAGCACAAGCACTCTTCTGTATCAAAAATATAAAGAGCTTAATAATATTGTCATCCATGAGCTTTATGGCGAAGCTTCCGGAGAGCAGCAAAATTCAGCTATCGAAATCGATCCCCATGAAAGAAGGAAAATTATACTTACAACAAGTCTGGCTGAAACGAGTCTTACAATTGATGGTATCCGAATCGTGATCGACAGCGGGTTATCGCGCCTGCCTGCATATAATATTAAAAGAGGTATGCCGGGGTTAGTAACCGTTCCGGTATCAAAAGCTTCTGCAGATCAGAGAAGAGGGCGTGCCGGGCGTCAGCAGCCCGGGGTATGCTACCGGCTATATACTATCGAACAGGAATTAACACATCCTGATTTTACAATACCTGAAATTCTTTCTTCAGATCTTACATATACTGTGTTAGATTTGATAAAATGGGGATCCCCGTCTGGCGAGGGCCTGGTGTTTATTGATTCTCCGCCCCCTTCACACCTGAAGAAAGCTTTATCGACATTGCACATGCTGGGAGCAACAGATAGTAATAATAAACTGACCCAGTCAGGTTTTTTTATGTCAGAGATGCCGCTACACCCCCGACTCTCCGCTATGATTCACAAAGCAAAAAGTATTGGCCTGACATATCAGGCTTGTTTACTTGCTTCACTACTGGAGGAACGTGAACTCACCCGTGCGCGGAATAATCTTGTGGAAGTCTATAGGATGGTTCTTGAAAGTAAAGTGACTGACGTAAAAGTTAGGAATCAGGCTGACCGACTTTTCAGTTTAACAAAGGAAAGCCGCAAACAGACTGATGACCAAAAAGTTGGTGTGCTCTTATCGTATGCCTTTCCTGATAGGATAGCTAAAAAAAAGAATGACCGTCAGTATCAGCTGGTAAATGGAACTGCTGCTATACTACCTGAAGGAAGTTCTCTCAGGGATGAAGAATTCCTGGTGATTATTGAAATAGACGCATCAGAAGCAGTTGCAAAAATCTTTCTCGCTGCGGGTTTAACTAAACAGGATGTTTTGAAGACGTTCGAAAACAATCTTCAGGAAAATCACACTATTACCTGGGATAATGACCATATAAAAGGTACCCGGAATCTGATGCTAGGAAGTATTCCAATTCATATTTCGGATTATATTCCTGATGAACATGAAGTTATTAGTTTCATTACAGAACTAATCCGTACTAAAGGATTAAGTATTCTCCCCTGGAACAATGATGCGGTAAGCCTCCGTACACGAAGTGAGTGGTTCCGGAATAATTTTCCGGATAGTGATGATAAATGGCCGGTTTTAAGTGATGAAGCACTGAATAAAAATGTTAATATATGGTTACCACCGTTTCTTTCCGGCATCAGAAAAAGAAAAGATCTTGATAAACTTAATATGGTGCAAATCCTCAGATCTTTATTTTCATTTCAGCAGATAACATACTTAGATAAAGAAGTTCCGGAAAGTATGCTCATTCCCGGAGGATCAAAGATAAAGCTAAAATATGACCAGAGCGATAAACCTGTTCTTGCGGTCAGGATTCAGGAATTGTTCGGACAGACAGATACTCCAGGAATCTGCAGCGGCAGAATATCTGTTCTGATTCATTTACTTTCCCCTGCTATGAGACCTCTTGCAATTACACAGGATCTGAAAAGCTTTTGGATAAATACTTATCCTGAATTGTTAAAACAAATGAGAGTTAAATATCCCAAACATGTCTGGCCTGATAATCCCCTGCTCGCACTTCCAACTAATAAGACAAAAAAATACCTGAATAAGCATTCTTGAGTAATATCACTTATTACTCCAGCCTGGTTATCTGAACGCCATTTAGTTTTTGATTTAAGTTTTTTTTCACCTACATTATTTACATAGGGGTACTCACTTCCATCTCAGAAATTCAAAACAACTCTGCTTCTCATATTTTCATGTGAGTAAGAAAGCGGAGCTTTAATTCATATATGCTTTAATTCATATATAATGATGATACTGCTTTTGCTTGAACATAATTATTAAATGTAAAACTGCAATTTCAAAAGTGTGACTAATAAACTAATTCTTGTTACCGGAGCTCATCGTTCCGGCACTACCTGGGTAGGTAAAATGTTAGCCAGCGGGCCTGATGTTGCATATATTCATGAACCATTCAATATTAAAAAGTTATTGGGATACAGTATTTGTGGAGCGAAATTTCCTTATTGGTTTACTTATATAGATTCTTTTAATGAAAAAGATTATTATGGTGAACTTAATAAAACATTCTCACTTAAGTATAATTTTCCGAAAGCTATATCATTTGTTGATTCACCTTATAGCTTTCACAGAGTAATAAAAGAGTATTATTATTTTACGAAACACAGGCAGATTGGTTCAAAGATAATTGTAAAAGACCCTTTAGCTTTCTTTTCAACAGTATGGTTACAGCAAAAATTCGGTTTTTCAATACTTGTCATTATCAGACACCCTGCTGCATTTGCTAATAGCCTCATACGACTAGGTTGGTCGCATCCTTTCTCTCATTTTGTTTTTCAACCGGAGCTGATTAGAATTTACCTTGATGAATATAGAGAGATTATCACAGAATATTCCGAAAAAGAATATCCCATTATTGACCAGGCAATACTCTTATGGAAAATAATTTATAGTACTGCTTTTAAATTCAAAGAGAAGCATAAAGACTGGATTTTTATAAGGCATGAGGATCTCTCACAAAATCCATTAATTGAATTCGAAGAATTGTTCTCAAGATTAGGTTTGGTATTTAATAATTCTGTAAAAGAAAATCTTTTAAAGTATTCGGAGAGTTCCAATGAAATCAGCACAGATCCTTACAATATTCAAAGGAAAAGCCGCGAGATTATAAAGAAATGGAAATCTAATCTCTCTAATCAGGAGATACAAAAAATAAGGAGCAATGTTGAACAAATATCTCAACACTTCTATGATGAAAGTGATTGGTAGTATAATATGATAAAAGCAGCTCTGATTGGCTGTGGCGCAGTTTCACAACTTTATTATGCTCCTGCTCTGCATGAATTGGAAAACTCCAATCTGCTGAAAGTAGATTCGGTTATTGACCCTGATCCTGATAACCGGTTAAGATTGGTTGAACATTTTCCTGATGCAGAAATGATTACTGAACTGGAGGCATTAGTAAATAGAAATATTGACATTGCAATCATTACCTCCCCTCCTGATTTACATGCTGCGCAGACTATTAGTTTGTTATATAATGGGATAAATGTGTTTTGTGAAAAACCGCTTTCAACAAACTCAGCAGATGCCTCAGCAATGATCAGAGCATCTGTTGATACTAAGAAAGTTCTTGCTGTCGGCCTACTCAGAAGACATTTCTCTTCAACACAAACAATCAGAAAAATACTTCAATCAAATATTCTTGGGGATCTTAAAAGTTTTTCATGTCAGGAAGGTCATATCTTTCGCTGGCCTGTTTCTTCCGCATCTTATTTTGATAAAATTAATGGAGGCGTTCTTTTGGATATAGGAGTTCATACTCTGGATCTGCTTATCTGGTGGTTAGGCCACCCCGAAGATATATACTATGAAGATGATGCTGTGAACGGCATTGAAGTGAATTGCAGGGTAAAACTGATGTTCAAAAACAATATCGAAGGAGAAGTAAGACTTAGCCGGGATACGGAACTTCAGAACAAATATACTTTTTATGGATCTAAAGGCTGGCTTGTTTGGGATGTAAATGAAGCAGATAATATTCAAATGGGATTTTATGATTTTAATTACCACCTCTCAGCCGCAATAATGAATAGTAATGAGAATAGTATTCCTTATCTGCAGCCCACTCCGACTAACAATTTTCAGCAAAGTTTTACTGCTCAGCTTATCGATGTACTTTCAGCTGTTAAAAACAGAACAAAATTGTTAATTCCCATTGGTGAAGCTCTCTCAAGCATAAAAATTATAGAGTATTGTTATAAGAACCGGAATCTGATTAAAATGCCCTGGTTAACCGATTCTGAATATTTTAACATTCTAAGAATAATTAAGGAACCCAGTATTTGAAGGTCGGTATTATAGGCGCAAATGGTTTTATCGGCACACGTTTAACTGAACAGCTTTATCTTACCCGTTTTGCTGAAGTGCGCGCTATTGTAAGAAGTTATACCGCATTAGCAGGATTAAGCAGATTAAAGATTGATTACAGAATAGCTGACGGTTTTGATTCTAAAGCACTTCTTGAAGCTTTTGTTGATTGTGAAGTTGTTGTACATTGTATTGCCGGAAATTCTGAAACTATTCTGGGAACAATTGAACCTGTTTATTCTGCAGCGCAAAAAGCAGGAGTTCAGAGGTTGATTTATTTAAGTTCAGCAATGGTGCACGGACAAATGCCGGCTCCGGGAACAAACGAAGAAAGTCATCTTGATCCCCGGCAGATGCTTCCATTTAATAACGCCAAGGTCAGGGCTGAAAAGTTATTGCTAAAATTAAGAAAAAAAGGTAGAGTGGAAATAGTAATACTGAGACCAGGTATTGTCTTTGGTCCGCGTTCAACCTGGATTATCAAATTCATTTCTGATCTTCTTAAAGGTGATGCTTTCCTGATAAATGATGGGAAAGGAATCTGCAACAGTATCTATATTGATAATCTTATACATGCCATAAAACTTGCAATTTCGGAAGAAGATATTGATCAGAACACCTTCCTTCTCAAAGATGCTGAGCAGATTACATGGGCAGATTTGTATCGCCCTCTTACAGAATATTTTGGGTATGATTTTCAGCGGATCACCAATATTCAACCCCCTTTTTATATAACTGAAGGGAAGGATCTCTTATATAGAATTAAAAATACAAAATTGATTAAATCTGTTTCTTCACCAGTTCCAAAAAACTACCTTATATCAAATCCAGATGCTTCCCTGTCTATTGAACATGACAAAAAAAAATCATCCCAATGGAGAATACCTGCTGAAGGTAATCCTACGATTGACCTTGAACGCCTGCTGCTTTACCAATGTGATTATGCATTGCCCTGGAAGAAAGCATATAAATACCTTAATTATGAACCTGTTTTTTCATTTATTGATGCTATGCAGCGGACAATTGCGTGGATGGAATTTGCCGGCTATGAAAGTAAGAAAAAACCAAAATTGTTTCAAAATACTCATACACCCGGTATTAGAATCGTAAATGATGAATAATGTCAATTTAATCTCCTCTTAATAAAATAAAGAAACTCCAAAACATGATCACTAACCCCATTGTTTCCATTATAACTCCTTTCTTAAATGCCGAAAAGTATTTATCAGAAACTATCGAAAGTGTTCTGAGCCAAACCTATCCTCATTGGGAATTGATTCTGATTGATGATGGATCTACAGATCAAAGTACTGTTATAGCAAAGCATTATGCGTTTGCATTTGCAGATAAAATAAAATTCCTTGAACACAATAATCATTCAAATCTGGGAAAGAGTACCTCGCGAAATCTTGGTATATATAATTCATCAGGAGATTATCTGGTGTTTCTTGACGCGGATGATGTCCTACTGCCATTTAAACTCGAACAACAATTAGCCCTTTTAAAAACTGTGCCTGATATTGCAATGGTATTCGGTGTTACTGAGTATTGGTATACCTGGGATCCTTCTGCTAAAAAGAAAGATCATACTCCCGAATTAGGTTTAGATTCGAATAAATTATATACCCCCCCTGAACTGGCGATATTCTTTTTAAAGAAACCGCAGTTTACTCCATGTTTATGCAGTTTTCTTATACGTAAGGAAATAGTCCTGAGAATTGATGCCTTTGAGGAAACAATTCAGGATTTGTTCGAAGATCAGGTGCTGCTTTATAAAATTTGCCTTACTAACAATGTACTGGCTGAGAATAAGTGCTATGAAAGATACCGTCAGCACTCTGAGTCTACATCTGCTATTGCTATTCAGAATAAAGATTACCATCCGGTACTGCCAAGCAGTTCCCGTCTCATTTTCCTTGAATGGTTAAAAAGATATATCGAAGGTCTTGAAATTAGTAATCATACGTTAAATGAGATCATCAGAAAAGAAATGCGTGTTTTCCAATATCCATACTTTTATTCCAAATATCTGCCTGTCAAAAATATAATTCGTAAGCTGGGGAACCGGCTTAAAACTCAATTAAATAATTAATTTATTGTCGTACACTGTTTTCATCAGTACACCTAAAGCAGAAATATCCCCAACAATATGGAAAATAATTTACCGGGATATAAAGATTTTTATTAAAAATGCATTAAAAATCTGAGAATATTAAGCCTTATGGTGTTTTTTTGTGGCATTCATATTGTATAATAGGTCCTAATTTAATTCTATAAAGATTCAGAGTAAAAGTTATTCGAAATGGAAGCTAAATTCGTAAGAAAAACCGGATCCGCTTTTGTATGGAAAGGTGTACAGCTTTTTGGTACTAAGGGAATTTATACACTCAGAACTCTGATTTTATCCTACATTTTACTTCCTGAGCACTTTGGTTTATTCGCTATAACTATAATTGCTATAGAGATGCTTAATACGGTCACAGATTTCGGGCTAATACCCGCACTGGTACATCAGAATGATCCTGAGCCCGGGCAATATCATTCAGCATGGTCACTAAATATCTCACGTGGATTTTTAATCTCAGCAATTGCCTTTATTTTTGCTCCGTCTATTGCGGGACTGTTTGCTCAGCCTGAAGCCGCTCAGTATATTAGACTCATAGCATTAAAGCCATTGATTACCAACCTGGCCAGTATCAAAATTGCTGAACTTACACGACTTCTGAAATTTCGTCAGCTCAGTTATATTAAACTTTCAGACGCATTTGTTAGTACAATAGTTTCAATCGTTCTTGCACCTGTTATTAATGTCTGGGGACTTGTTGCAGGAATTTTATCCGGCGCGCTCATATCAACTATTCTATCATATGTGTATGCCCCTTATAAACCAAAATTCAGTATTTACTATGCTGCTGTAAAACCCATTCTCCATTTTAGCAAGTGGGTATATTTTTCAGTTCTCGTATCGGTTGCGGCAAGCAACACCTTGCAGGTTATGATTACCCGGGAATTGGGTTTAACCGAGCTTGGATTATACTTTCTGGCAATTCACCTCGCATTTTTACCGGTTGAAATAATTAAGGAAGTTTTCGGATCTGTAATGTTTCCGGTTTTCGCACAGATCAGGTATGATCAGGAAAGATTAACAATTGTGTATAAAGCTTTCCTGAATATTGTGTTAGTGCTGATCGTGCCTGTTTGTGTACTTATGATTTTTACTGCTCCTTATTTAGTTGAATATATCCTGAGTACTAAATGGAGTGGTACTGTTGGATTGATTCAGATTTTTTCCATTGTTAATCTCATTGGGTTATTTGGAGAAACTGCTGTCCCTTTACTAACAGGATTAGGAAAAACGAAGCAGGTTTTTGTTCTCGATGCGGTACAATCAGTGCTTCTATTGCTTTTGTGTTTTACTTTTATACAGTACTGGGGAATTAATGGAGCTGCGGCAGCCTGGATCCCGGCAATTTTTATCTCTCAAATGATAAGTCTCTATTACCTGGTCAAAATCCTTGTGAATCCGTTCAAAGGTATGACCATAGTTATGCTCTCTGTTATCTTCAGTTCTTTATTGGGAGCTTTCATTGGGTACTATGTTACTGTTTCTTATACTGGCATAATTGGCTTTATCAGCGGTGTAACGATTAGTGGAATGTTAATATTAACGGCCATGTTCCTTACAGATTCTTATTACAAACTGGGTATCCGCAGAAATTTCGTTCTCGCATTCCCTCAAATTCAAAGTCTTGGAAAATTCATATAAGAGAGAATTAAATGGTGTCTAAATTAAAATCATTAGCACTCAATAGCATTTCTTCACAAACGAAAAGAAGACTTATCAGATTAACTGCATGGCCGCCCGTGGGCTTTGTTAGAATGGGCAGTCTAAAACGTACAAAACCGATAAGTAAAAATTGGGGATTCGACAGAGGCCGCCCCATAGACAGGTATTATATCGAGAGTTTTCTTTCATCCGCTTCTGATGACATTAAAGGCAATGTTCTCGAGATTGGAGATAATACTTATACAAAATTATTCGGCGGAACAAAAGTTACAAAAAGTGATGTTCTGCATGTTATGCAGAATAATCCTGGCGTAACTATAATTGGCGATCTCTCGAATGCAGATCATATTCCTTCCGAAACATTCGATTGCTTCATTTTAACACAAACACTTCAACTCATTTTTGATCTTGATTCAGCGATTAAAACAATTTTCCGTATACTCAAACCTGGCGGTGTGGTATTGGTTACTGTACCAGGTATTAGTAAGATCAGTCGTTATGATATGGACCATTGGGGATATTACTGGAGTTTCACATCCGGATGCGTTAAGAAACTTTTTGGTAAATATTTTCACGAAGATCACATGAAGATCAATTCTTACGGTAATGTTCTTTCTGCATCCGCTTTTTTATATGGACTTGCGGACACTGAGATTTCCAACGCTAAACTGGATTATCAGGATCCTGATTATGAGGTTATTATAACCTTAAGAGCTCAGAAACATAAATGACACAGAAACCGGAACATAGTTTAATTTCGGTAATTACTATCTTTTATAATACTGAAAAATACATCGAAGAAGCTGTATCAAGCATATTAAACCAGTCTTATACGAATTGGGAATTACTCTTAATAGATGACGGTTCTACTGATAACAGTACTGTCATTGCAAGGAATTACGCTAAGAAATACTCAAATAAAATAAGGTACCTTGAACATCCCAATCATCAGAATAAAGGTATGAGCGCTTCACGCAATCTTGGGATAGATAATGCACTGGGTGACCTGATTTGCTTTCTTGACGCTGATGATGTCTGGCTGCCAGGTAAACTTCAGGATCAGGTTCAGGTAATGCTTCAGTATCCTGATGTAAGTATGGTCTATGGAAGAACAATCTTCTGGTGGAGCTGGTCACAGCAGCATCACAAAAAAGATCTTGTCAGGAGAATGGGAACCAAAGCTAATTCCGTTATAAATCCTCCCACCCTGGTCCCCCGTTTTTTGATCGTAGCTGCGGCAGTCCCCGGCACCTGCAGTATAATGTGCAGAAAAGAAATGTTTAGTAGAATCAGGTTTGAAGACAGCTTTCGGGGATTATATGAGGATCAGGCATTCTATTATAAAGTTTTTCTTACTGAGAAGGTTTTTGCGTCTGATAAAATCTGGGATAAATATCGGCAGCATTCCGAGTCAGCCTGTTACGTTGCTGAGAATAATGGAGAATTAAACAGGAGAAGATCTTTATTTCTACTTTGGTTTTGGGATTACTTACAAAGAAATAAAAATGATGATTATAGAATTTATTTGGCAATATCTCAGGAATTTTGGAAAACAAAGCTTTTTGCAAAAAGAAACACGACCAGGTTTTCTGAAACCTTAAAGTGGATGATCAAATGGTTACTGATTACTGAGAAATTTGTTATACCTGAAACGGTCAGTTATTATTTCTGGAAGAAAAGCCGGACCTTTCAATATTTATCTGTTACTGCTGAAAAATTCTTTAATAACAAGGCCGAATCAGTTATTTGGGATCTGAAGTGAATCGCATCAGAAAGTCACTCAGACTTCTTAACTGGGTTAAAAGCAAAGCTCTGAATCATGCTGTTATTCTGGGATATCACAGAATATCAAATGCGTCACGTGATCCTTACCTGATGAATGTCACCCCTGAAAATTTCTCTGAACAACTTGATATAATAAAAAAATATGCAGTTCCAATTACTCTATCTGAACTGGTTGAAAAGATAGAAAAGAATAAAATTAATGAGAAATATGTTGCTTTAACATTTGATGATGGATACGCTGATAACTATTACAGAGCAAAACCAATTCTTGAAAAACACAGCATCCCTGCCACAGTTTTCGTTTCTTCAGGTAAACTTAATCAGGAATTCTGGTGGGATGAACTAGAAAGACTTGTCCTCACATCAGAAATTCATCCCGAAGAACTGCACATCAGGTATCAGAATGGTTCATTTTTCTGGCAGTATGATGCTAAAGAGAAAATAGAGCCTAATTGGTCATTATTCAGAGCATTATACAAGCTTATGCATGGTCTTGAAGAATCCAGGATTTATGAAATACTCAATCAACTGAAAGGTATGATGGACCAGACTGAAATTGATGATCCCAGATATAGAGTAATGAACAGAGATGAATTATTATTGCTGAATTCAGGTTCACTGATTGATATTGGTTCTCATTCAGTTTCACATAAAAACCTCAAACATGCGAAACCGGATCAACTTCGTGAGGAGATAAAGCAAAGCAAAAAAGATTTGGAGAACATTCTTCAAGGGTCAATAACAGGATTTTCATTTCCTTTTGGTAGTGTTACACCTGGATCCCATAAATTATTAAGAGAAACCGGATACAATTATGCGTGTGTAAGTTTCAGTAATTACACGTTTAACACCTCCGATAAGTATTCCCTTCCCCGTTTCTGGGTCCCTGACTATTCTGCCAGCAAGTTTGAAAAGTGGCTTAATGGATGGAGAAATTAAATATTTTGATGGATGTAAAATTTTGTGAAAAGATTTCTTTCTTCTAACGATTAAGTTTCTTTACCTGTGTTCACTATCCAGAGCAAAAAATAGTCAGATAAACCATCCCTGTTATGGTATGGATTTTGTAAAACATATAACATTTAGCGGGAGTATATGCGAATAGCTTTAATGCTCAGGTCACTTGATGAGATGGGTGGCGTTGGAATTTATTCACGTTTTTTAATTCAACATCTAATCACCTTAGATACGAAGAATACTTATTTATTATTTTATAAAAATCCAGCCAATATCGGCAAGTACCGTCATCATCAGAATGTTGAAGAATATTTTTTGCCCTTCAGTAATAAATTTCTTTGGGATCAGATAGCTGTTCCCTACGCTGCAGCAAAGAGAAAAGCTGATGTTATTTTAAATCCCAAATTCTCTTTGCCTCTCTTCACATCCAGGAAATGTATAGTTGTACAGCATGGTGCTGACTGGTTTTTACCTGAGTACAGTAAATTTTATAAAAAAACGGATGTACTATATAATAAAATATTTATTCCGTTATTTTGCCGGAAAGCAGATTTTGTAATATCTGTGTCGGAATTCGCTACCAAAGATTTCATTAAGTATGTTAAAGTACCCCCCCGCAAAATACGAACAATCTACTTCGGTCCTGCAGAATTCTTCAGCAGAGTTTCCAATCGCCGGGAATTGGAAAGGGTTAAAAAGAAATATAATCTCCCTGATAAATATATTTTTACTTTATCCAGATATGGATTTGGCGGAGGTAATAGAAAAAATATACGATCAATATTTGAAGCGTATAAGATTTATTCTGAGCAAAGCCCTAACCCCGCTGCTCTGGTCATCGGAGGTAAAAACGTTGCACAATATATTAAAGATTTTAATTTAGAAGAAGAAAGATATCTTCAGAATATTCATTTTACCGGTTGGATCGAACAGGAAGACCTTCCGGCAATGTATTCTATGTCAGAGTTATACCTCTACCCATCAAATCTTGAAACATTCCCTATTCCTCTTACAGAAGCAATGGCATGCGGTACACCCATCATTACTTCTGATGTAAATGGATTAAAGGAAATTGCAGGAGATGCTGCTTTATTTATAAATAATAAAGATCCGCAGGAGATCGCTTCAGCTGTTCAACAAATTTTAAACAATTTTGATTTAAGGAATAAACTCTCTCAACAAGGACTCCAGAGATCAAAATTATTCAATTGGAAAAGCTGCGCAGAAGAATTTCTATCAATTCTGAATCAACTCACCGATCAACGGGCTATAAGATCAATTGAATTGGCCAACGAGAAGAAGCACAATTCTAGAATCCGAATTCCTGCAAATCCTAACTGATGAAAGCTGCATTAATAATCCTGACTCATAATCAGAAAGAAAAAACACTCAGATGCCTTGAGAGCTGCAGGTACATCAACGGTATTGACCATAAAATTTTTCTATGGGATAACGGTTCTGCTGATGGTGTTCTTGAGATCGTATCCGCTGAATACACTGAAGTTAAATTATACAGATCAGAAAAGAATATCGGTGTTGCCTCTGCTCGAAACGCGTGCGCAAAAGAGGCCCTTAAATTTTCTCCGGACTATTTACTCTTCCTGGATAACGACACTATTGTTGACCGGAATTTCCTGTATCATTTGATAAATGGCTTATCCGGCTCTCACTATGCAATTGTATCACCAAAGATAAAGATCATGAATGATCATAATTACCTCTATGGTGCGGGCAGTTTGAACGTAATCTTCAGAAAAGGTAAAACACAGCACCTGGGTTATAATGAACTTGATAAAGGTCAGTACGACACTGTTATAGATCCTATTCCCAGCGGAGGTTGCTTCCTCGTCAGATCAGAGGTCTTTAAAGAACTGAATGGATTTGATGAAATATTTTCTCCTTATGGACCTGAAGATATTGATTTTGTATTCAGAGCTAAAGCACTGGGTTATAGAACAAAATATATACCTGAAGCGGTTATTTATCACGAATCAAAACCGGCAAAAACTGCTCAGAAGTTATTCAGGTATTCCTTGCGCAGGCTCTATCACTGGCTTATCATACTTAACAGACATGCCACAAAGTCCGATATACTCGCATTCTTATTCCTCTACGGGCCATTCTTTTCCGCAAAACAAGTCCTAACAAAATTCCGCACCAACTAGAATTAATCTCTTACTCCATTAACTGCACCATTCGCTTAGATAATAATAGTATGTTATATCAGCCGCTTTAATAATTATTCCTGCCCAAACTTGAATTATTCCAAAATACTTATAATCATAAATTATGAACAAAATAAGGGATTCTTATGCAAAGATTTAAATTTTTACTTTTAGTAGTCTTTATGATTGGTCTGATCGGCTGTGGACAAAACAGAAACGAAGATAATACTGATAATGAGAATAACGAAACTAATAATGCTGAAAATAGAATTGAAGCCGAAAACCAATACAAGATAACCTTCAGCAATGATGGATTATCACCAGATACAATCAGGATGACTTCCGGCATATGTTATCAGCTGGACTTTGAAAATAATAGTGGTTCAGAGATGGAATTCATTGCCGGAAAAACTCCATCTGATAAAGGGTTTGATACTAACTTTTTTGAAGGCCTCTCTGTGGAAAATATAATCAATGAAAAAGAGACTGAGGCAAAAGATGATCAGCCATTAACGGGTATTAAATTAAAACCTGGCGAAAAAGGTAGTCTGGCATTTACACCTGATGATGAAAAAAAAGGTGAATGGTCTATGGCCACAAGAACCGGATCAGGATCAGGTAACCAGGATGGCGTGATTATAGTACAATAATGTGCATTTGATTACAGTAATATAAATGCAGCCTGAAATCTTCAGTGCTGCATTTTTTGTGTAATTCACTACAATATCAGTGGAAATATACGCATTCGTATATTTCTACTCTTTCAACTGCAACCTTTTCATTTTAAGTAAGTCTAAACTATTAAACAAACAGGAGTTCAGGTGAAAAACTTATTATTGTTATTTGCAGCACTTTTTTTGCTCACCACTTTCGTTAAAGCAGAGGAAACCAAAAAATTTGATATTACTGACTTTGTTGCCGTTGATGTCGGCTGGGGTATGCATCTGAAAGTAACGCAGGCAAATGACTACTCAATTGAAGTCAGGGCTGAAGAAAAGGATTTCAAATATCTCAAAGTAGAGAAGGAGGGAAATTCGCTTAGAATTTATATTGATAAAAAGAACTATCGTATGGATGATGACGTATATATTAACATCACCATGCCCGAACTTACTGCAATATCGCTTCACGGCGGAGCTCTCGCTAATGTAAAAATGGATGTATCAGGAAAAGCATTTACAGGTGAACTCTCAGGCGGCGCACAATTAAGAGGTGAACTAAAGTGTTCAGATATTGATCTGAGCCTTTCAGGCGGGAGCCAGGCTGCTTTGAATGGAAATGCAGGAGATTTATCTGCTGATGGTTCGGGAGGTTCAGTATTTAAACTAAAAGAATTTGCTGTTAGAAATGTTGAAGCTGAATTATCAGGAGGATCAGTAGTATTTGTAAGAATGAATGGTAAATTGAATGTCGATGCAAGCGGTGGTTCCCAGGTTAAGTATTATGGCTCCGCCTCTATCGGGAAAATGGATTTCTCCGGAGGTGCAGGAGTAACAGAAGGAGATTAATTCTACTCTGCTGTAGCGTAGGGCTTCAGCCTGCGAACATGCTTCTACATTTCACAGGCTAAAGCCTATGCTACGAAAGAAACCGGTGTAGCGTAGAGTTCAGCCAGCGAGCGTGATTATTAACAAATAAGCAACAGGCTGAAGTTAACTGCACTGCATAAATCAAGCCCGTAGGGCTTACATAGTCATAGCAACGAAAACCAAAATAGATGAGAGTCCCGTAGTGGACGACACGGCTGTTTTAACTCAATCATAATAAAATGTAATAAAATCCACCTCCTTGTAGCGTAGGCTTCAGCCTGCGAAAATTCTATTTCCCCACATTTCACTGGGCTAAAGCCTATGCTACGAAAGAAACCGGTGTAGCGTAGAGTTCAGCCAGCGAGCGTGATTATTAACAAATAAGCAACAGGCTGAAGTTAACTGCACTGCATAAATCAAGCCCGTAGGGCTTACATAGTCATAGCAACGAAAACCAAAATAGATGAGAGTCCCGTAGTGGACGACACGGCTGTTTTAACTCAATCATAATAAAATGTAATAAAATCCACCTCCTTGTAGCGTAGGCTTCAGCCTGCGAAAAGCTTCAATACAGTCACCCTCCCAAAACTTTTTTCTTCCTCTTATACAACTATCCATAAAATGCTTTATATTTCCGAAGAATATTTTCTTATTAGGCTATGAAGTTAATAACCTTCGGATTCATACTCGTACTAAACTTTCTTCTGACGGCTCAGGAACAGAAAAAAGTCGACAGCCTTATTTCTATCCTATTTAAATCCCGGGATGTAGAAAAAGTAAACACCTATAATAAATTAAGTTCTCTTCACCTTGGCTCAAACACAAACTCATCCAAATCATATGCTGAAGAAGCTGCAAAACTTGCTCAGCGTATTGGTTACAAAAGAGGAATTGCTGATGCAAACAGGTATCTTGGACTGAATGCGTATAATCAGGCATATTTTACCGAAGCCCTCAGCTGCTATCATAAGTCTCTCAGCTATTATGAAGATATAGATGATCAGAACGGTGTTGCTGACCTTTATAATAACATAGCAATTATTCTGGATGACCAGAAGCAATATGACAGCGCAAATGAGTACTATCTGAAGGCTTTAAACATTTATGAGCAGCTGAATAATAAACCGGGAATCTCCGCAATAGTTATGAATCTTGGAGTTACTTATTTCAATAAGGGTGATTACAAGAAGGCACTTGAATATTATAACAGATCTCTTGCACTTGATAAGCAATTAAATGATATAGAAGGTATCGCCAATTGTTACAACAATATTGGTGAAATACATTTACGGCAAAAACAATTCTCCAGTGCAATATCTTTCTATGAGTCATCATTACACTTAATGCGTAAAACCAACAATAAGCTTGGTGTCGTTCTTTGTCTTATTAATCTGGGAGATGCATGTAACCAGATATATGATTTTTCAAGAGCTCAAAAATACGCTATTGAGAGTCTTTCACTGGCAACTCAGCTTAACTCTAAAGATGATATCCGCCTTAGCTATGAAAATCTTTCTGATGCCTTAGCAGGCATTGGGGATTTTAAGAAAGCTTACTACTATCATAAATTGTATAAAGAAGTAAGTGACAGCATCTTCAATGAAACAAATATCAAAAATCTTCACGAGCTGCATCAGAAATATGAACATGAGAAGATGCGTCAGCAGGTACTGCTTCAAAATTCTAAAATAAAGAAGAAGGAACTGGAACTTGAACATCAGACTACTATTAAATTTGCTTTTGTAACAGGTTCAGTTCTGCTGCTTTGCTTTATATTCCTTCTTGCAAGAAGTTTCGAACATAAACGAAAGAGTAATATACTTCTTACGGAACAAAATGAGGAGATACTAAAACAAAAGCAGTCTCTGCAACAGACAGCAGAAATGCTTAGTGAGGCAAATGCTACTAAAGATAAATTATTTTCCATTATTGCTCACGATCTCCGCTCCCCTTTTACTTCTCTGATGGGTTACTCACAGTTGCTTATTGATGATACAGATGGATTGGACAAAAAGGAAATTAAAGAGTTTGCAGGCTCCATAAACTATTCGGCAAAAATTGTTTACAACCTTCTGGAAAACTTATTAATCTGGTCCAGATTACAGAACGGCAGGATAAACTTCGTTCCAACTGTATTCGATTGCCAACAGCTGGCAGGAGAAACAATAGAGCTGTTTCAAGTAATGGCGCTTGAGAAGAAGATACATCTTCTTAATTCGGTTTATCCAGGCTTTAATATTTATGCAGATAAAACTATGATAGAAACGATTCTCCGGAATCTTGTTTCAAATGCACTTAAGTTTACATCTGAAAACGGTTCAGTTGAAATTATTGCACAGCAAAACGAAAATGATGTAATCATCTCTGTGGATGATAACGGAATTGGAATTACACAAGATGTTCTTATAAAACTGTTCAATGGCAGCGAGAATGTATCAACCTTCGGGACAAATAAGGAACAGGGAACCGGACTTGGTCTTATGATCTGTAAAGAGTTTGTCGAACGGCACGGAGGTGGTATCTGGGTTGAGAGTCAGCCGGGTAAAGGCTCAAAGTTTAGTTTTATTATTCCCTGTCAGAATCTGGACTAAATCTAATCAGGATATCTCATATTACGGGATATCGTGAAAAGAGAAAACTTAAAGAATGTTTTGATAATTACTTTTGTTATAGTTGTATTGGCCGCAAGGATATACAAGAGGAAATTTTCATCAAAATAAAAAAAGCCGGATACTACTCCGGCTTTTGTACTAATTACTCTAACTACTATTTAATCAAATTGATCTTTAGTGCACCCGCAGTACTTCCCGCAATTTCCAATCTTACAATGTATACACCGCTTGAGAGCGGATTACCATACATATCTTTTGCGCTGAATAATACTTCATTCCACCCTTCTCTAAAACCTGTAATATCAATTACAGCAACCAGCTGACCAAGAAGATTATAAACTTTTACCAGTTTTATCTTACCTGAAGATTCTTTATCTATATATATCCTGATCTTTGTGGAAGGATTAAACGGATTTGGATAATTTCCTGCGATATATGAAGTAGCCGGTATACCGGTTTTTTCATTCTCAACTAAAGTTGGCCATTCAGTTTCATAATCCGCTACATAGGCTGTGTATCTGCAGCGTATATTATATTTAAGACTTAGTTCTATCAGCTTCTTTTTATCATTATCAGATTCTCCTTCTATTTCTATTTTGCGTTCAAGAGCGTCAATCATCTCTTTTGCCCATAATGTTTCAACAAATTTTGGATTATCTTTTCGTGCTGAAAAATCCAAACGGAAATTGAAGAATCTCTCACCGCTGATTGAAGTACCTGCCACAACTAATGCGGATTCTCCGGGATTTTTATATCTGCCAACAGTATAGAAATATGATCCGGCATAAGTTGAAGGAAGCTTTTCAGGCATTACACTGTGAAGATCTGCTCTGCCGTATTCCATGAAGACTTCTGTCATAACCGGCTGATTAATCAGTCTGAATAACCTTTCTATTTTTTGATTTATTATATCAGTTTCGTTTATATAAGTAACAAAACCATAATTCCCTCCGGCTATGGTTTCAAGACGCGCCCGGTTTGCATTCTCAGTAAAGGTTACAGGAAATATTCCGGTGTTGTTTCTATTTTTAGATTCAATATCAGCTTCCGAAATTGGTGAGGCTCCGTCTGAGAAAACAAGGATTGCATTCGAATATGCCTTATCCGGAAATTGCTTTAAACATTCTGTAAGAGCAAGATTCAGATTTGTACCATACATACTTGTAACAGCCGATAGATATGTTTTTGCCTGCTGTATATTTTCAGGTGTAGCCGCCACAGGAGAGGTTTTCCAGAATTGAACTGAATAATTGAAAACAGCAATGTTTATCTGATCTTTGAATGTAAGCATATCAAGCGCTTTTGTTATCGCTTCAATACTTTGAGTTAGTTTGTATCCATACATTCCGCTTGAATTGGATAACAAAAACATAATCCTTTTCGGAATAACACTATCCTGTACGGCACTATCCTGGGGTCTTACAAACAAAGCGAAGTGACCATCCATAGTATCACTTGCTATAGAAAAGAAATCTACACCAAGATCGGTTCTATCGGTAATGTAATAAAATTCCAAATCTTTATTCAGATATGCTTTGGATTGCACCATTTCAAGCTTTATAACATTGGAAGAAGAATCAGTTGCTTTAATGTCAGGATGACTAGGTATGGCATACTTGGTGATCTTCTCACTTGAATAAACGTTAATACTGAATTTAAGATGTTCGATAGGATAAGTTATGAATTGTCCGGTATTCAGTGGAAAAGTGTAAGTAGTTTTTCCTGAATAAAAATCACACTTACTGATATATTTTAACATTATTCTCTGAATGCCTCCGGCAGGAATTCCCCTCAGGAATACTTTTATTCCGTTTCTGCCGATATATTTATTTACTTCAGCAGCAACCCCTCCTTCTCCGGTTCCCGGATTTGTTGCCTGCTCCTTTACCTTCAGTACTGCCTTGTAAGGTTTATCTTTATACCAGTAAACAAATTCTGTAGCTCTGGCATCTTCAGGCAGCGGAAAAGAATAGACTGCATCTGTAGAATCAAACCATTCATTTACAAACTCCTGCGTTACAAAAGTTTCAGCTACAATTCCGTTTATATTAACAACTACATCGGTTAATCTGTTCTTCAAAAAGTTTTTTGGATATGTATCCTTTGCTGGCATCAGAAGTCCGTCTGCAAATGATAATTCCTGAAGAATAAATAAGCACATCAAAATTGTAATTACTTTTTTCATTTTCCCGCTCCCTTACTTTAGAAAGATTATTTTTGCTGATTCCGTATAGATATTCTCATTAATATCTGTCATTATCAGCTGAACAATATAAAATCCGGTACTAACTGGTAATCCCATCTCATTCCGGGCATTCCAGGTAAACTGTGAATGAATAGTTTGATCTATCTTAAAAGTTTTTACACACTCACCCAGTATGCTGAATATTCTTATCTCACCCTTTATATAATTACCGGTATTTACCTTTATAGTAATTTCCGGATTAAAGGGATTAGGATAGTATTTAAGATGCGAAGTTGAACCTTCATTCGCCTGATTGGAATTGAATACATATGATTTTACAACACCTGAACCGCCGAAAAATACTTTTAATGTGAGCTCTTTATTTTCGCCGGACTGCAGTTTACTCTGATAAGAAACATGATACATATCACTCGCTTCCATTCTGGAAACATCTAAAAGTATGTCTCTGAATTTTCCATATATATTATAGAAATTACCTCCGGTAGGTATTATAATCGGACTAAACCATGTAGTCTGAAGGTAATCAGGACCTACCCCATGTACAGTAATATCCTTCAATAACATTTGATCAATAACCGCTGATTTAGTGTATTTATCTTCAGGATACTCTTCATCAGTAACCCAGATAATTGTTCTTTTACTACCTGGTCTGAAAGCAAGATTGGATGCGGCCATCAGGGCAGAAGGTGAATCTTCAACACCGCCCCAAAGCACAATAGATGAAAGCTTATTCTTAAGGAATTCGAGATCTTTAGTAAGATCCCAAACATTATCTACGGTTGTACTGAAGGTTACGATCCCCATTTTATAATCATAACCTCTTGCTTCTAAACTGTCTCCAAACTCATTTATGTTGTTCTTGACCTGCAAAATCTTATCTCCCATGCTTCCGCTTACATCCAGAACGAACACAACATCTGCTAAAGGAGATCCCCCGGAAGTAAGTTTGGAGAGATTATAATCTTCAATCCTGCTGCCATTTTCATACACATATATATTTTCTTTGGTCAGATTCAGTATCCTCTGTCCCGAATATGAATGCTCAACAGCAAAAAACAAATCTACTTTGGGGAAAGAAGCTGAAGCCAGTGAATCATCCACTATTACCAATCCGGTGTCGGAAACAGGAGTGGCAGGTATATAAATATTCCTTTGTACTTCATCAACTACAGCATTATTGCTTTTCAAAACAAGTGTTGCTGTTACAACTCTTTCTTCAAAAGATAACTTCGACTGAAGATCTATCTTATTAAAGTAACTCGAACTTCCGGGAACAGTCAGCTGATAACTTGTTTTATTTGCTGTTATACTCCCGGAGATTTCAATACTAAGATCGCAGGCGAGTTGAGATAATTTGTTATTATTAACCTCAGCAAATGTTTGAAACTGGCGCGGGAACATTAGATTATCGGTCAGATCAAGATAGGCTGGCACATCCCATCTTGTAAAAGCATCTGAAGAAAAGTCAGGTACTGGAAGCAGCAGCTCTAGCTCATCTTTCTTCTCTTGTCGCGGAGCTAGTATTTCATTCCGGAAATATAACCTAAGAACCATGTCGTATATTTTTTTCACAGAGCTCTGAAGCGGCTCAGGTGAATAATTATTAAAGCTCTCTCTCCAGTTATTAACAAGTACTTTAAGACTCTGATTTGCACTTAACTGAACACCTATACCGCGCGCACCTGTATTCTTTTCCCATAAATCCATCTCTGCAGTATCGGAAAAATTTAAAAGTGTATCATTAATAACGACTTTATTATTTACATATAGACCTCCATCACCCCACTTACCTAATGCGGGATCAAAAAATAATCCTGTTCCAATTTCATGGTTTACAGTATCAAGATTTATAACGCTGTGTATAAACTTTACTCCTGATGATTGGAGCACCATTGAGAACTGGAAAGAAACCCCGGCATCACTGGTCCAATTAAAACTAAGTGTATCTCCGTTTTTTGTTACTATTCCGGAAATCTCCTCCCTTTTCATCCATTTCCCGTCGACTGAGAATACCGGGAATGAAGTCATTGCATAAGGGTGTCCGTAGGTTATCTGACAATTATTATCAAGTCTGGTTGAATTATTTCCATTACTGGTACCAATTGTAAAGTAGCCACCGGAGATCATTGTCATTTCCAGATAATCGTTTGTTAATTCCATATTATCGGAATTAACTATCGTGCTTTTATTTAATTTCGTCTCAACAATATCAAAATCCTTCTTCTTCTGCGGTAAAATGACCGAAGAGATTAGAAGAACACCCACAAGTATTATTTTTATCATATGCCCCTCAAAAAATTATAAGAACTGTGAATAATCCGTGCAATAATTTTATCTGTGAAATCTGTGAAATCTGTGTCTGAAATTTTCCTTCGGGGTATTCTCAGCTTTGGGGAAGCTCCTTTATGAATACCCCGAAGGTTAAACACTTATCGTAATAGAATCATCTTCTTAGTTTGTTTAAAGTTTTCAGTTTCAATAGTATAGAAGTACGTTCCGCTTGGAACCGGATTGCCATATGAGTTCGTGCTGTTCCAATTTACATAATGTATACCTGCATCCTGATACTCATCCACAAGGGTTGTTACCAGCCTTCCGAGTACATCATAGATCTTTATAATTACATGGTAAACGGATCTTCCTGAAGGCAGAGAATACTTAATTGTCGTTGAGGGATTAAAAGGATTAGGATAATTCTGCTCAAGTGAAAATACATCAGGAATAATTTTCTCAGTTTTAACATCTGTAGTTGGATCTGAATAGAAAGCTGTATAAGGTGTAAGTATCTGAAATCTCAAGCTTAATTCAATTACCTGATCAACAAGTTCTTTACTTTCACCATATAACCTTATGAGGTCTAGAATATAATCAATCTTTGCTTTAGCCCATAACCTTGGAACAAACCTGTGTCCGCCCGGTGCATCCGGAAAGTTAATATTCTTTGTGAACTCCATATCTTTAAATCGAACCTTACCGCTTACGGTTACATCAAAACTGCCTCCAGTTTTATATAAGCCTACCTGCATGATCTGGTTACCCCAGAAGAGATCCTCAATGTTTTTCGGATACTGATCCCATATCCTTAATCCCCCGAAATCTACATTTATATTTGTGAAAACCGGCTTTGAAATTCTTTCGAAGTGATCCTTTACGACAAGAGCAATACTGTCATCGGCAGTAATAATTTCAGTATAACCATGATTTTCTGAAGCAAGCTTGCCCAGCAGTACTTTGCTGATATCTGTTCCTACTCCGAAGGGAAATATTCTTACACCATTTTTATTGTTATTTCTTACATGGCTTAGTATTGAATCTATATTTGTTACTCCCCAGGTGGGATAACCATCAGTAAGAAAAACCAAATTGTTTGAAGTAGAATCACCATAACTCTGCAGCAGTGACTCTTTAAGTGCCTGATCGATGTTTGTCATTCCAAGCGCATACATTTGTTCAATAAATTGACGTGCCTCAGAAATGGTATTAGCACTTACTTCTACCAGATCCGGTTTGAATTTATTTACATGCGTTCCGAATATGATGATATTAAATTTATCAATAGGATTGAGGTATGTAAGAAAATCCTGCAGTGCTGTTTTAAGCTGAGCAATACGCTCCCCTTCCATGCTTGATGATACATCAGCAGTAAATACTATATGTTTTGATATAAGATCAGCATTATCCAGCTGATCAGGAGGGGTTATCCAGAGAGCGTAAAAGCGGTCAGTTCCAATGCTATCCGAAGGTACCGGTGTGTATGTTAAGATCTGGTAATTTACATTTTCCCTTGTCAGCTCAAACTGAAGGATAAAATCTTTGTCAGGATAAAAATTCTCATCACCGAACAGAACATTATAATGTTTGTCTGATATCCTGGTAATTTTTGTTGCAGTTGAAGTGCCGTGTGTTGGAGACACAAAGCTTTTGTATGCATACTGCGACTCTGCATTAAGATTTAGAGAAACAGTCTTAAGTGGTTTCGAAGATAACTCAAGAGTGTTAAGCTGGAACTGATAAAATACCTTCCCGAGATCATACTTTAGTGGTTCAATATATGTTATTTCTGTCCTTACTTCAGTTAAAGCATTAATGGGAACTATGCTCAGTCTGAATAGATTATCCCCCAGATATTCAAGTAATGCAGGATCAAGCCACTGCCTTAATTTCTCATTGTAATCTTTTATTGCTTCCTGCCTCTCCCTGATTGCGGCAACAAATCTTTGTCCGTTTACCCAGTAGACCAGTTGTGTTATTACAGCATTCTCAGGAAGAGGAAATATATAAATAGATTCAACTGACTGGTTCATTTCATTAAAGAATGTCTGGTCAATATGAGTAACCGCTATCTGTTCCTGAATATCTATTGAGGCATCAATTTTCTGAATCCACATTTTCTTATATTCAACATTACTCCACCTGGGACGTGAAAATAATGCGCCGACTGCATGTATGCTTTCTGTAAAACCCAGCAGAACAAAAAACATCAGCATTCCCCTGAACAGTATCATTTTTTTCATAACTTCTCCTGAATTTCTGTTTTTTACAATTTAACTGGATTAAAAAGTCCAAAAGATATGCCACACCTAATAACTGGAATAAACCGGATTAATATCATCACTTTAAATAAGTAAGTACGAATTTTTTTCGTACCACACTTCATTTTTACCGTTTTCATCTAGAAATTGTAATCAATCGGGGAATACAAATTTCCGAAATGTTATATGGGATCTGAAGGATCTTTGGAACCTGGAGACTTAACAGGGTGTCCTATAATTTTGGAATTCATCAAAAAGACCTTTATTTTTTTTCCATCAGATATTAAAATTTTTGGAGGTTCAATGTCCAGACGTTTAATCCTTTCATTTATATGTACTGCGTTAATATTGTTCAATACCGCTTACGCTGGTAAATCCGATCTGAAAATTAAGTATGAAAAATTTACTCTAAAAAACGGGCTGAAGGTCATTCTTCATGATGACAGGTCTGATCCTATAACTTCAGTTGCAGTGCTTTATCATGTTGGATCTAATCGTGAAATAAAGGGAAGAACGGGATTCGCTCACCTTTTTGAACATATGATGTTTCAGGAATCGCAGCATGTGGGACAGGATCAGTTCTTCAAAAAGATTCAGGGTGCTGGCGGTACATTAAACGGCGGGACAGGTAACGACGCAACCATTTACTACCAGGTGGTTCCTGAAAACTCACTGGAAATGGTTCTTTGGATGGAATCTGACAGGATGGGGTACCTGCTGAGCACAGTAACTCAGGAAGCATTTGCTAATCAGCAGGAAGTGGTACAGAATGAAAAGAGACAGCGTGTTGATAATCAGCCTTACGGACATACAAGTTATATTAATGACAAACTTTTGTATCCTGAAGATCATCCTTATAACTGGCAGGTGATCGGTTCAATGGAAGATCTGAGAAATGCCACACTTAAAGATGTTCACGATTTTTATAGGAAATGGTATGGACCTAACAATGCAACCCTCGTTGTTGCCGGTTCATTTGATAAATCTAAAACAAAAGAATGGATCGAGAAATATTTTGGAGAGCTGAAACCATCACCCCCGGTATCTTTGCCTAAACCCATGCCTGTTACTCTTGAAAAAACTAAACGGGCTTACTATGAAGACAATTTTGCAAAATCTCCGCAGCTGTATATGATCTTTCCTACTGTTGAACAATATAAGGATGATGCTTATGCATTGAGCCTGCTTGGACAGCTTCTTGGAGACGGAAAAAAAGCTCCTCTTTACAAAGTTATTGTTGAGGATCTTAAGCTCGCTCCTTCAGTCTCTTCATATCAAAGCAGCATGGAGATAGCCGGTACCTTTGAAATTGTGATAAGATCTTTCCCTGACAAAAGCTTAACAGACGTAGAAAATGCCATCAAACAGGCTCTTGATAAATTTGAGAAAGAAGGTTTCACTGAAAAAGATCTTGCCAGAATTAAAGCTAAAACGGAAACAAATTTCTATAACGGCATTTCCAGTATTATTGGTAAATCGTTCCAGCTCGGTATATATAATGAGTATGCAGGTTCTCCTGATTATATAACTACCGATCTGAATAAATTACTTGGTGTTACAAAAGAAGATATTTTCAGAGTATATAATAAATATATTAAAGAAAAGAATTACGTTCTTACCAGTGTTGTACCAAAAGGAAAAGCTTCCCAGGTAGCCGCTAATTCAGAATTATTCCCGTTGGAATCAGAAGCACCAAAAACTGAAACTGCAGCTCCAAAGGGTGAAAATGTGATTGTAGAGAAGATCCCTGCTTCATTTGACAGAACAGTAGAACCTCCTGCAGGAACTGATCCATCATTAAAGCTTCCTTCTATCTGGAAATCTGAGCTGAAAAATGGACTCAAAATTTATGGTGTAACACAGTCTGAAGTTCCGCTTGTGCAGTTCAGTATAACTGTTAAAGGCGGACTCCTGCTGGATAATCCCTCTAAAGTTGGAGTTGCAAATCTGGTCAGCAGCATGATGATGGAAGGTACAAAGAAAAAATCACCCATAGAACTTGAAGAAGCAATTGATGAACTTGGTGCTTATATAAATATGTATACAGGTAATGAGTCAATCGTTCTTCAGGCAAACTGCCTTGCATCAAACTTTGATAAAGTTTACAAGCTGGCTGAAGAGATACTCCTTGAACCAAGATGGGATGAGAAGGAATTTGCCAGGATTAAACAGGAGACAATTGAAGTATTAAACAGGAATAAAGCTAATCCTTCTATTGTAGCTTCAGATGTTTACAGAAAATTAGTTTACGGTAATCATATTCTCTCCAACAGTACACTTGGAACAGAACAGAGCGTTAATGAAATTACAATTGATGACCTGAAAAACTATTATAATAATTATTTCTCCCCTGCTGTCGCCTTTGCAGCCATTGCCGGTGATGTAAAGAAAGAAGCAGTTGAAAAAACTTTTGCTTCACTCGAGGGTAAGTGGAATGCCAAAAAGGTAGAACTACCCGAAGCTGCGCAGTCGTTTAAGCCGGAGAAGAGTAAAATATACTTTGTGGATATGCCGGGTGCAAGGCAAAGTGAATTAAGAGTTGGCTACCTTGCTTTACCGTATAATGATCCTGATTACTATCCTGCTTATGTTATGAATTATAAACTGGGCGGAAGTTTTAATGGAATTCTTAACCTGATCTTACGTGAAGAAAAAGGATTCACTTATGGTGCAAGATCAGGATTCACCGGTTCATTGAATCCTGGAGCATTCACCGCTTCTACAGCAGTTCAGTCAGATGCGACATTTGAATCTGTAAAGATCATAAAAGATGAGATCACAAAATACCGGGAAAATATTTCAGATGAAGATCTTGGCTTTACAAAAAGCGCTCTGATCAAGTCGAATGCATTAAGATTGGAAACTCTGAACGCACAGCTTGGTATGCTTGAGAATATTGCTAAATATAATTTACCTGAAGATTATATAAAGAAAGAAGAACAAATTGTAAAAGAGCTTACAAAAGAAAGACACCTTGAGATCGCGAAAAAGTATCTTGATCCTGACAGGTTCATTTATCTCATTGTTGGTGATGCAAAATCACAATTAGAACCTTTGAAACAGCTCGGTTTCGGTGACCCGATTGTAATTGATACAGCTTCGAAAATAGTTAATTAACCTGTAGGCTGAATTCAGAAATCAGAAACAAAAAAGCTCCACTATAACGTGGAGCTTTTTTTTGAGTTAAATACTAATTCTTCGTTTCACAATCAACATATGAAATGCATATTAATTTTCGTTTCAGAATAAACCAATGTAATGCATATCAATTCTCGGTTTAACAATAAGTTTATGAAATACTTCTTAATTCTCAATAAATTTGTCCCGGAGGGACAGAATCTGCATAGCAAACATACCCACCCAATACACCAGCCCCGCAGGGGCGGCATCTGCCTGCATCATTTGTGTTTAATTTATATCACTCATGTCCCTAAAGAGACATAAATGAAGCCTCATCTATGACGTTCTCCCAAATCGTCTGTCAAACTCATCTAACGGAATTTTAATAACAACAGGTCTTCCATGCGGACACGCGTAGGGTACTGATGTTGCAAAAAGCTGATCAACCAAAAGCCTCATTTCTTTTTCATTGAGTTTATCCCCTGCTTTAATTGCGGCTTTACAGGAATAAGATTTTGCCAGGTTGTCTCTTGTCTCAAGTGATTTTTCCCTTTGGTTCTTCTTATACTCATTAAGAATATCCAGTAGTATCTTCTCTTCAGTTCCCATTTTAATATCCTGCGGAACGCCGTCAATGACAACTGTAGTCCTGCTGAAGAACTTAATTTCAAAGCCTAACTTATTAAGGAATGGCTGTAATTCCTTTAGCAGAAGATAATCGGCAGGATCAACGTTTAATGTCTGAGAGAAAAGCAGCTGCTGTGAAAAAGGAAGATTTGCTTCAAAAGCGCGGAGAGCTTTCTCGTATAATATTCTTTCATGAGCCACATGCTGATCAATTATCATTAGTCCGCTCCTGATTTGCGAAAGAATATACTTATTGTGGAGCTGTATAATAAATGTAGATTCAACTTCGTTCAGTTTCCTTTCAGGAATTTGCATTTCCCTGCTCTCAATTTCTCTGAAAGGATGATCTTCACCAGGTACAGAAGATTTAATTGTACTTCCCTGATTCAAAGAACTGAATAACAGATCAATTGCTTCATCTGAAATTCGCTGAGGCTTTTCATACTGTGGTTTTGACTGGTCATTTCTATCAGCAAAAGGACGATCATTAAAATCCTGTCTGTCTGTTCGTCTGAATGCATCAAAACCTAATTTGGATTCCGGTGAGTCAACATCCTGGAAATTCATGGAAGGAACGAGATCATAACTGCCAAGACTCTTTTTTATTACTGCAAGCACAAAATGGTATACATCCCTGTCATCTTCAAATTTGACCTCAAGCTTGGATGGATGAACATTAATGTCAACTTTCTTCGGATCTACAGTAAGAAAAAGAATGAAAAACGGATAATCACCTTTTTCAATTATATGTTCATATGCCTGGAACACTGCATGATTAACCTGCTTACTGATTACATATCGATTATTAATAAATAAATATTGGTCCCCTTTGCTCTTTTTTAAAAAAGCCGGTTTTGCAATAAATCCGGTAAGACTTAAATATTCAGTCAATTCTTTAACTTCAATCAGGGCATCAAGCATGTTATCGGCAAACACAGACATTATTCTCTCTTCAATCGTTCCCGGGGCAAAATTAAAGATGATATCATCATCAACAAATAATCTGAATGCGATTGAAGGCTGGCTGAGACTCAGCTTTTTAAATGTATCTAAAATGTGCTTCAATTCAGTTGCATCACTCTTAAGGAAATTCCTTCTTGCGGGTGTGTTGTAAAAGAGATTTTTTGCTGTAATAGATGTACCTGTTGGATAAGCTCCTTTCTCCTGCACTATCTGCGAATCTTCAAGCTTAACAAAAGTACCAAGCTCTTCATCTTTCTGCCGGGTCCGTAATTCGAACTGGCTTACCGCGGCAATAGAACTTAATGCTTCACCCCTGAAACCATAAGTGTGTATTTCCTCGAGGTCTTCATAAGTATATATTTTACTGGTTGCATGACGCTGAACGCTTAATACTGCATCCTCAACCGACATACCATCACCATCATCAATTATTTGAATAAGTGTTTTACCGGCTCTTTTTATAATTACTTCTATATTGGACGCATGTGCGTCAATTGAATTTTCGATTAGTTCCTTTACAACTGACTCCGGTCTCTGAACAACCTCCCCTGCTGCAATTTTATTTGCCAGATTCTCAGGTAATATCTTTATTTTATTTTTCATTCTGTTCCAGTCTTTTTCTAATGTATTTAACTACAGTGAACAATTCATGATCATCTTCTGATACTTTTTCCCATAACGCAGGATCTATTTCCGGAAAATAAGTGTCACCTTCAGTTTCAAATTTCATTATTGATAAAAGCAGTATATCTGAAATATTAATTGACTGATTATATATTTCGCCGCCCCCAATTATGAAAACTTTTTCCGCTTTTTCCTTTTCACATAACTCCAGCGCACTCTCCAGATCATTTACAGTCTTCACCTCTATGAATTCTGTCTGGTAGTTTTTGTCTCTTGTAATAATAACATTCAATCTTCCCTTCAGCGGCTTTCTTATTGATTGGAATGTCTTCCTGCCCATAATAACAGGAAATCCCATGGTAGCGGATTTGAAATGCTGCAGTTCTTCTTTAATATGCCATGGAATAGACCCTTGCCGGCCGATAATACCATTTTTAGACTGTGCTGCAATGATTATCTTTTCCAATATATTCCTGATGCTGAGATTAATTGTTCATTTCTGATTTATGTTTAGTTCAATAATGAAAGTAGCCCCGCTGCCCTGTTCACTTTCTGCCCATATCTTGCCATGATGCAAGTCTACTATTTCTTTTACAATTGATAATCCGAGTCCGGTGGATGACTCTCCTCCGGTAGGCTGAGCAGAGAGTCTGGTGAACTTCTTAAATAAATTCTTTTTGTCGTGCTCTGTTAGGCCTGGTCCCTGGTCTTTAACAGAAAACCTTGCACAATCCCCACTTTTAATAAGATCGATGTGTATCGGCTTATGTTTTGGAGAATATTTAATTGCATTACTTAAAATATTATCTAATGCCTCTCTAATCCATTTCTCATCTGCATCAATTGTAATATCATCCTCAATATTGCAGACAAGCTCCTGGTTCTTCATCTTTGCCCTTGGTAAATTATTTTCTGCAGTTTTTCTGCAGAGTTCGCTGAACGCAATAGTTTCGATTTTTAAGTTTAATTTTGAACTTTCTATGGAAACTGATTCAAGTATATCAGCTATAAGGTTCAGCATTCTCAGAGAAGATTCATAAATAATGTTTACCATCTGGCTGATCTGTGGACTGTGGTTTTCGTCACGAATCATTCTTGAAAAACCTATAATGGAACTTAGAGGATTTTTTAGATCGTGTGCTGCTATACTTAACAAATCACTCTTAAACTGATTTGCATTCCTGAGATCTTCATTAACTCTTTCAATTTCTTTCTTCGCCTTTTCCGTTTCCTTCAGCAGCTTCAGTGTTGTTTCCTTCTCCTCCTGCAGATCTTTTGTTTTCTCACTCACAAGGAATTCCAGTTCTTTCTCACGCCTGCTTAGTTTTTCTATTCTGTTTTTATTGATAGCAAAGGTTAGAAAAGATATGGAAATGATAAACAGTATAGAATACAAAACATACATCCACCAGGTTTTATACCATGGCGGAACTACATTGAAAGTGATCTCAGTAACAGGGCTCCAGAAACTGCCGGATTGCCTTGCTCTTATTTGTAGTGTATAATTCCCCGGCGGCAGATTGGTAAATCTTATACTATTGTGAGTTACACTTTCTGACCACCTATCATCAAATCCCAGTAGTCTGGTTTGATATTGAATACGGTCGGGATAACTTAAAGAAACGAAATCTGCTTCAAAATCAATATTCCCTGTTAACTCCTCTAGCTCAGAAGAAACTTTTTCTTTACCTGAAATGAGGATTTTTGAAATAAAAGGCCCTGGTGTACTTCCGGCTGCCTGGGAAATGTTTTGCCAGTAAGCTATTCCGCTTGCGGTTCCAACCCAGAGTCTCTGGTTTTTGTCAAACGCGATAGACCTTTCTGATATAGTAGAATTTGGAAGTCCATCTTGTTTAAAGTAAGATGTATACTGGTCTCCTTCAAGAAGCACTAATCCTTTTTCTGAACCCAGCCATAACCTGCCCCGGCCATCACTGTTTATGGCCTTAGTGATAAAATTCTGATCTGATATGTTAACTTGTTTTATGCGATTGTTCTTAAATTCAAAAAGCCCCAGACTGCTGGCTAATAACACACTTTCCTTACCCTGAATAAACATATCAAATATTGTAATTTGCTGGCCAGGCCTGATAGTGAAAAGATCACTAAGATTCTCAATCTTCTTCTTCTCTGAATTGAAACTATAAAAGAAACTTCCTTTCCCATTACCGGCAAAGAAGATATCACCATTGTTATTGGCTTTTATTACTCTGATATACTCAGGTTTAAGTTGACCGGGTGAATAATAGGTTACTTGTTTCTCATTTTGTATATTAACGAACTCTTTACTGCTCTCATCAAAGCCCCAGATTTCTTCATCCCCGACAATCCTGACAGCGTTTATTCTGCCTTTTATAAATCCTGTAAAATCCCTCTTCACACCTGCACGGGGATAATAATCAAGTTCACCCGTTCTATATGAAACCCAAATCTTCTCCTGGCTTACATCAAAGCAATATATGCGTTGATTTTTACTATCCAGTATTTTTTCATAAGTATAATTATCTGCATTACCATTAATTTTGTACACATATTCCTGATCAGAAAAGTATATACTTCCATTATCCGAAATAACATTAATTATATAAGCAGTGTTTGTTTCAATCCGGGGATTATTATAAATTGCCTTTGTAAAAAATGTCTCTTCCAGAATTGCCAGTCCGTCATCAGAACACACCCAAACAGAACCTTCTTTATCCACAAAAAGGTTATTAACAGATCTGAATGGAAGCTTATCAATATGCCGCAAGAGACCGGTTTTGCTGTTCAGTAAATAACATCCGTTAAACCATGTTCCTACATAAATATCACCGGCTTTATTAAACTTGAAACTGGATATTGCCTGACCTGAAACAATTGTGGAATATGTAACTTTTTGTTTATCATCTATTTCAAATCGGAATAAACCATTTGAAGTTCCGCACCAGAGCGAGTTATCAGGTCTGACTTGTACTTCGTTTATACTAAAATGGTCGAATGAAGGTTTAAATTCCAGCTCACGGAATTTATCACTCTGAGGGTCAAATTTATAAATATAGCCTGTCCAGGAGAAAGCAAACAGATTGCCGGTATTATCTTCGACAAACTGGAAGGACCTGCTGTAGCTGTCACTATAATTTCTCTTTTCAAACCTGTATTTTTTTATCCCTTTTTCAGTTGCCCGGGAAATACTGTATTGTTCACTGATCCAAATATTCCCTTTACTATCCATGAAAACCGATTTCGGATACAGTAATGAAGTATCAGTATCATAGCTTAAACCGGGAGCAAAATTCTGGAATTCATATTTCTTGTTATTATTAAGAAAAAAACCAACTCCAAGATCGGTGGTTACTATTAACTTACCGTGGTGGACTTTTACATCTTTAATAAAAAGTGAAGGAAACTGAGAAGCGTAAGTGATGAAGTTTTTTCCGTCAAATCTGGAAAGCCCGGCATCGGAAGCAATCCATATGTATCCAACTGAATCCTGAACTACTGCTTTAATAAGGTTACTGGATAATCCATTTTCATTATCATAAACCGTGCATTTCAGATTCTGTGCGTAAAGATTTTGATCTCCGTAACTGAAGCCAAGAACCATCAGCAAAAGCAAAGAAAATTTTTTCACCGGGAATGGAAATACAACTCTCAAAAGCTTATACTGCCACTTCAAATCTGATCCTCTCATGCGATTGATACCCAATCAGTTCAAAATCCTCAAACTTCAGTTCATTAATTGGTTTATTCGCTATCTTTAGCTGCGGTAAAGGAAGCGGATCACGCTTTAGTTGTTCTTTCAAACCCTCAAGGTGATCATACCGTTCCATCGGGGAACCTTTATCAGCTACATAAATATGCGCATCAATAATAGTATGAGCAAAATAACCCGGCTCAAAACCGGTTTCCCTTGCAATTATTTGGGTGAGCAAAGAATAAGCGGCAAGATTAAATGGAATGCCAAGTGCAATATCCCCTGAACGCTGTGATAAATGGCAATTTAACTTTCCATCATTTACGTTGAAGGCAAATGTATAATGACACGGGGGAAGTTTGCTTCTGATAGCATTACCTGGTTCCCAGGCAGATACAATTAATCTTCTGCTGTAAGGATTTGTTTTTAATGTATCAATAACATATTGGATCTGATCTATTTCAGTTACTTTCCAGTTACCATCTTTATCTTTCTCTGCACTCGGGAAATGTCTCCAGTAATAACCATATGCGGTATCAAGGTTTCCATCTTTATCTGCCCAGGCATCCCATATCTTTGTTTTTTCTCTGAGATTCCTGATATGATTCTCTCCGGATAAATACCACAATACCTCGTGCAGCAATGAATTCCAAACCATTTTCTTGGTTGTTAAGAGAGGAAATCCTTTTGAAAGATCCACTCTGTAATTTGCCGCGAAGTATGAAATAGTGTCAATGCCGGTTCGTGATGGTTTTCGTGTGCCGTTTTCTATTACTAATTTAACCAGATCTAAGTATTCTTTCATGTAATTACATTCTTTTTTTTGTTTCAGTAATATAACAAATCGTAACTAAATATGTTCGGGAGCGGCCAGCTGCACTGTGTGAATTGCATGGCAGTAATAATTAATTATATCCTCTGCTTTCTTTCCTGCGGAACTATTTTGAAGAAATTTTTGCGAAAGCTTCTATAAGACTTCTCTTAGTTTCTAGAAGATCCTGTGAAATTACTTTAACATCACCAATAACGGGCATAAAATTAATATCTCCATTCCATCTGGGCACAATGTGAAAATGAATATGCTGATCAATACCTGCCCCTGCAACCCTGCCAAAATTTGCCCCGACGTTAAATCCATGCGGTTTCATTGCACTCTCAAGTGCCTGAGATGCTAACTGGAGGTTTTTCATAACGGCTAAATTCTCTTCATCTGTAAGTTCAATTAGTGAACCCAAATGCCTGTAAGGTACAATCATAAGGTGCCCGCTGTTATATGGGAATAAATTCAAAACAGTAAATACCTTCGCATCCTTATGAACTAAAAGATTATTCTCATTGTGAATATCAGAATCTTCCTGACCGCAGAATATACAGGTATTACTCCTATCTTCATCTTTGAATGAGCTGATGTATTGAGATCTCCAGGGCGACCAAAGTCTGTTCATAACATTTATCCTTAAATAAAGTGACCTGGGCAGGTGTAGTCAATGCTGCCTTACATCTGCTCACTATTTAAATTTGAAAATGTATTCTGATAAAATTAACAATCTTTAGGGCATCAATACAAGTCAGACTTAAGCAAAATATTCCTATTTACGATAAAACCGTTCAGCCGTACACGTGGAGTTTCAAATAACTCACGATCTTACATTTGCTGTAAGAATATTATTGTTTATAATATAGTAACGATGAATTCTGTTTAATTTATGGATTTTTAATGAATATCATTCTGTGGATTCTTCAGGTTCTGCTTGCAGCTCAGTTTCTGCAGCATGGGTTGATTATGCTTTTTCCGCCTGCAGAATATGTGGCTATAATGAATGCCACTCTTGGAATTGGGTTGCGCTATTTCATTGGAGTGGTTGAAATACTCGCCGTTTTTGGTTTGATACTCCCTGGCCTGTTACGTATTTATACCTGGCTCATACCTCTTACTGGTTTGGGACTGATGATTATAACAGCAAGCGCTACTGTATACCATTTCATCAGGGGTGAAACAAGCAGCGCAGTTTACACGGCAGTTCTGTTGATAATAATTACCTTCGTTACTTATATGCGCTGGAAGATAAAGCCTGTCTTACCGCGGCAGGAAGTTCACAGTTAAACCAATAATAAATTGTATAGTTGTATGCTGAGGAAAAACACACGATTATATGGTGATACTAAAGCCCCTCTCTCAGGAGTATGTTACAAAAAAAAAAGGCGGAAGATTAATTTCCGCCTTAAATAAAATCATTAAAAGATTAGTCTTCTTCTTTTGATTTTCTGTATTCTTCAATAACCTTGCTTTCAACTTCTTTAGGAACTTCTTCGTAATGAGAGAATTTACGTTTATAAATTCCTCTTCCTGATGTAAGTGACCTAAGTTGTGTGGAATAGCGGTATAATTCTGCAAGTGGTACATGGGCTTTAATGATCTGGAAGGCTCCATCTGAATCCATGCCGAGAATTTTACCGCGTCGGCTGGAAAGATTGCCCATTACATCGCCCATAAATTCTTCAGGAACTTTTACTTCAACTTCGTATATTGGTTCGAGCAGAATTGGTTTTGCTTCCAAAAATCCTTTTTTGAATGCCTGGGATCCTGCTATCTTAAACGACATTTCATCAGAATCAACATCATGGAAAGAACCGAAGAACAATGTTGCTTTAACATCAATTACCTTTGAACCAGCAAGAACACCCTTACCCATTGTTTCAATTATTCCCTTTTCAACCGCAGGAATAAATCTTCCCGGAATAACTCCGCCTACAATAGCGTTAACGAATTCAAATCCTTTACCTCTCTCAACAGGTTCAAGCTTTATAACAACGTGACCATATTGTCCTTTGCCGCCAGACTGCTTCTTGTGCTTGTATTCGGCGTTGTCGCATCTGCCTTTAATTGTTTCCCTGTAGGGAATTCTTGGTTCAGCAAGATCAACATCAACACCATAGCGGTCCTTCAGAAGCTTTACAGCAAGTGATAATTGTAATTCTCCCTGACCGGCAACAACTGTTTGTCCTAATTCGGGATCGAACTTTACAGTAAATGTAGGATCTTCTTCGTGCAGGGTATGTAAACCTGCTGATATTTTATCTTCATCGCCTTTGGCTTTTGGAATAATTGCACCGTGAATAATAGGTTCAGGAAACTGAATCGGATCAACTAATATGGAATAGTTCTTAGAAGAAAGAGTATTGTTAGTATGTGTATCTTTAAGTTTAACTACAGCTCCGATATCACCCGCAACGATCTTTGAAATATCTTTTCTGATCTTTCCGTTAAACACAGAAATTTGTCCAAGTCGTTCAGTCTTATTGTTAGAAACATTTAACAGATCCAAACCTGGAGTAACGGTACCGGAATACATCCTGAAAAATGACAATTCACCAACGTGCTGCTCTGATACTGTTTTAAAAACAAACATAACGGGTTCCCCTGCAGGTTTGCAGGGAACTGATACTCTTTTGCCGGCAAGTGTGGCTTCGATCGCCCCTCTCTCAACAGGAGAAGGAAAATACTTAACTACGAAATCAAGGAAGTTGTTAACACCAACACCTTTAGCGGTGGAAATGGCAAAAGCAGGAACCAGTCCTTTCCTTAAGATTGCCTGTTTAAGCCCCACCTGAAGTTCGTCCTCTGTAAGAGTACCGTTTTCAAAAAAGTTATTTAATAATTCCTCACTGGATTCTGCAACTTTCTCAATCAATGCTTCTCTTGCTGCTTCAGCTTCATCTTTAAGATCAGCAGGAATTTCTCCCTCAGCTACTTTTCTTGAGCCAACCTGATCATAAGTATACATTTTCATTTTTATGATATCTACAACAGCATTGAAGTTGATTCCTTCCTTTACCGGAAAGCTGACAACAGTTACGTCTTTACTAAGACTCTCCTGTGCTGCCTTTAAAGTATCATTGAACTTTGAATGTTCGTTATCAACTTTGTTAATAATTACTGCTGCAGGCATTTGATATTCATTTACAAATGCCCAGGTTGCCTCGGTACCTACTTCAATACCTTCGGCTGATTTCAGTACTGCAACTGCTACATCCGAAATTCTCAGAGCACCTTTTACCTGTCCAATAAAGTCTGTGTACCCGGGAGTATCTATTATGTTAATTTTCGAATTGTTCCATTCAAGATGGAGTGGTGTAGAAGAAATTGAGATCTGTCTTTCTATTTCATTTGAATTGTAGTCTGAAACCGTATTACCTTCTTCAATCTTGCCAATACGATTTATTTCTCCTGCTGTAAACAAAATAAGTTCTGATAATGAAGTTTTTCCGCTTCCTCCGTGTCCAATGAACGCAATATTACGGATGGACTCTGAACCGTACTCTTTCAAGTGACCTCCACAAATTTAATTCTAAGTTCTTTAACTATTTCTGCTTAAGAGTGTGTTCCAGAAGGCCGATACACCATGGGTCATCGCAACTACCTTTTTATAAATACCGGAAACTGGAGACGAATCTAAATTCTCTTTGATTTTTTTATCGATGTTAAGAAGACCCTGAACCTTATCTGTTACATCTTCCACTACTCTTTTAATGGAGGTAATCTGCTCTTCGACATCATCCGTTATACCGGTCACATTATCAGCTATTTTATCTACTTTAACTAAAATCGGGTCGACTCTTTCTTTCAGGTCATGAATATCATTTTGTACAACTGTCAGGGTCTTCTGTGTTTGCTTAATAAACCCGATCAGATATACCAGAAATACTGAAGCAACCGCTAAAAGAATGATCAGAAATACATCAATTGCGATATCCATAATTATCCTTTTTGTTCATTTTTGTATGCGTCCATTCCTGCCTTAAAAGCATTTTTCAACTTTTCACTTTCCTTTTCAAGATTCGATTTACCGGAAGAAATTATATCATTAGTTTTGATCTTAGCTTCATGTAAAACCTGCTCAGCTTCCTTAAGTAAATCGTCAACTTTAACTTTAGTTTCGGCTATAAGCTTCTCGGATTTTTTTTTTCCATCATTCATCAAATCTGTAGCTCTTTCCTTCGCATTTGCAAGGTACCCTTCAGCTTCTTCCATCAGTTCGTCTGTTTTTTCTTTAAGATCCTGACGCAATTCTTTACCGCTTTTAGGAGCATACAACAGAGCAATTATGGAACCTATAACAGACCCACTAATAAATCCGATCAATAATCCTTTTCCAAGATCATTATCCCGCGACATAACTCCTCCTTGATTTATGAGTTTTATAAAAAACAAAATACTAAGTCACATACTGAAAAGCAATCAAACAGAATTAGAGCATCTCAAAATTAAGAAAATGCCGGATCAAATAACAATCAAAAAGAATCCGCTTTTCACATATTTTTCACTATCTCTTCTGCAAACTCTGATGATTTCACTTCCTTTGATCCGGTCAGCATTCTGGCAAAATCATACGTAACTACCTTTGATCTGATTGTTTTAGTTATGGCCTTTTCAATCAGATCTGCTGCTTTCTGCCATCCCATGTACGACAGCATCATCACACCCGAAAGTATAACAGAACCGGGATTTACTTTATCCTGACCTGCATATTTTGGAGCTGTTCCATGGGTTGCCTCAAAAAGCGCAACGTGATAACTTATGTTTGCCCCGGGAGCTATACCAAGCCCTCCTACCTGAGCTGCCGCAGCATCTGACAAATAATCTCCGTTCAGGTTTGGTGTTGCTAAAACTTCGTATTCAGATGGTCTTAGCAGCAGCTGTTGAAACATACTGTCTGCTATGCGGTCTTTTATTACAACCTTCCCATCGGGCGCTTTGCCGTTATAAGTTGAGTATAGCTCATCTTCTGTAATTACCTGGTCAGCATATTCTCTTTTTGCCAGCTGATATCCCCATTCTTTGAAGGAACCCTCGGTGAACTTCATTATATTTCCTTTATGCACCAGTGTAACACTCTTTTTATTGTTTGCAATTGCAAAATCAATTGCTTTCTTTACCAGCCTGGCAGACCCAAATTCGCTCATGGGTTTTATTCCTATTCCGGAATCCAGTCTTATACTCTTGTTGAATTTTTCATTGATGAACCGTATAACCGAATCCGCTTCATTTGATCCGGATTTGAATTCGATTCCCGCATAAACATCTTCAGTGTTCTCCCTGAATATCACAATATTCAGATCCTTTGGATTTTTCATCGGACTCGGGGTGCCGGAATAATACTTAACCGGACGAACACACGCGAACAGATCTAACCTCTGTCTTAAAGTTACATTCAAGCTCCGGATTCCACCGCCAACCGGAGTTGTTAATGGTCCCTTGATTGAGACTACATATTTCTCAATAGCATCTATTGTCTCTTCAGGCAGCCACTCATTTTCACCATAAACCTGTGTCGCTTTTTCACCTGCAAATATTTCCATCCATACAATTTTTTTCTTACCTTTATATGCTTTTTCCACAGCAGCATCAAATACTCTCCGGGAAGCGCGCCAGATATCAGGACCTGTACCGTCACCTTCAATAAAGGGAATGATGGGATTATCAGGAACATTTATTTTATCTTCGGAAATAGAAATTCTTTCGCCCTCACCAGGAACTGAAATGTGCTTATATTCTGTCATATCCTTAACCTCCATTAGATAAGTTTGCTATTGATTCAACTTTAATCTTTCCAAATCTTTTCTGATATAAAGAAACTCCGAACATACCTACTATCACAGCAAACCATAAAGTTACGGCTCGTGCTATGAATGTGGAAGAAACTGCTGTATCTGCTGAAATTCCTTTCTGCATTAATAAAAATGTAATAGAACCATCAGTAACTCCCAAGCCTCCCGGCAGCATGGTTATGGCTCCGGCAATAGTAGAGAAAGTATATATAAAAGTAGACCAGAGTAAAGTTATATCCAAATTGAAATTGACCAGGATCAGGTAATATGCAGCACATTCAAATCCCCAGGCAACTATACTTATCAAAATCATATAGAATAACGGAAAAGGACGAAGAAGTATATAGGCACTTTCATAAGCAGTTTTTATGCGCTCAGTATGCCTGCCAATGAACCCTATTCTGCTTAACCGATCTATTATTTGATGTGATAAATTGTAGTTGCTGATTATAATGGTAACAGCTATAAAAAAAATCCCGGTCCCTATAACAATCACTAAACCATAACCAAAGACCAATGCACCTGCTACAGCCAGAAAAACTACAGAAATAAAATCCGTAATTCTCTCAACCAATATTACCGGAGCAGTCTTACTAATAGCCTCTCCTGTAATTTGTTTAACCAGATAAGCTTTGAGCAATTCCCCCATTTTACCCGGCGTAACACTCATCACAAGTCCTGACATAAAAATAGCAAACGAATCTACTAATGAAATAGGAATTTTCAGAAGCTCCAGATAATAATGCCATTTGAAGAATCTTGTAACATAATTCATAAATGCAAGGAACAGTAAACCTGGTAACCAGAACCAGTTAAATTGTGAGAAGGAATTTATCACATTTTCAAAATCTGCGTAAATTGTAAAAGCCAGATATATTAAGGCGGCTATTGCCATGGAAATGAAAATATTCTTTTTTACTTTTTCGAGCATATATCTGTGTGTTTGAGAGTTAAGTAAAGTTTCGTTAATGGCAGACCAACTACGTTATAATAACAACCCGTAATCTTTTCAACAAAAACCGCCCCGAAATCATCCTGTATACCATACGCGCCTGCTTTGTCCATCGGACTGCCCGACCTGATATAATCTGAAATTTCATCATCGTCCAGTTCTCTGAATTTCACAAGGGTTTCTTCGTAATCCAGTTTAGTTAATTTTGTTTCAGTATTATAAACAGCAAAGCCGGTATATACTGTATGCGTTTTACCGCTCAATAATTTTAATATCCTGAACGCATCTGCTTCATCGGCGGGTTTTCCTAATACATGGTGCTCCAGAACAACTATTGTATCGGCAGTTATGATTACGCCCGTCTGCACTTTTTCTTTTGCCGCATTTAGTTTATGGATCGCGAGCCGTTTTACTGTTTCCACGGGATGTTCACCGTCAAGAAATTCTTCATCTACATCTACATGGAATGTTTGGAAGTCAATATTTAATAACCCGAGAAGTTTTTTTCTTCTGGGAGATTTTGAAGCAAGATAGATCGGCAGTTCAGATTGAATCATAATGTTAGTGTAAAGTTATTAAAGACCTGAAATCATCGCGTTGTAATTCTGCAGTCTGGTTCCGGGAAAATAAAAATATAGAATTTCCCTGAACTTTTTTCCTTTTCTTGATTGTCCTATTGCACCCCATTGACATAATCCTACGCCGTGTCCGTAACCCCTTCCCTCTATAATTACTTCATCATTTCCGGTAGAAATATCGCACAATGTACTTCTCAGAAGACCCCTGCTGCGTGCCCTTATCACCGAGCGTATATTATTACCTTTCAGAGTAACACTTTTAGGATTATTTCCATTTGATACAATTATCTCAAGCTCGTTAATCCTGCCCGATCGGAACCTGCTTTTAACATCAATACTCTTAAAAATATTATAATCTCCCGTAATCAGATTTGCATTTCGAAGGTGAGTGATAATTTCCTGAAAAGAATATCTCTCTGACCAGGAGTATGATGGACTGATCTTGCAATAATGATCCTGCCCGTCCTCAATACTCTGCAGATGATTTTGATCAATCCCGCTGAAAACATTCCGGAAATCTTCGGTTCGTCCCCCGCAGCTTGAGTAATAAAAAATTTTCGCAAGATCGTTCCCGTTTTCTAATACTAAACCGCTGGTTTCTTTTATTGCTCTTTCAATATAAGTATTGTAATTCGTCAGCCGGTAAACCTGGTCACGCGTATCTGGATAAATATCAAAATGCTTTTTATTTTCATTCATTTTCATAACAGAATAATTTCGCGCGCACACTGCAAAAGCCTTAAGTGCTTCAAAATCATTTTCATTTGCCGCAATTCCCATTTCCGCAGATAATACTCCTTTTAAATATTCCTCCACGTCAAGGTAATTGACTACCAGTATTTTTGAATTCTTTGTCAGGAATGCAAGTTCACCCGAATAATCCCTACCGTTAAAATTTAATACTCCGCTTAATGGTTCAGCTGAAAAAAACTGAGTCATAGATTCTTCTCTGCCATAGCGGAGACGGATTTCACCTTCAATAATACGCAGATTAACTGCAGTTCCTTTTTTAAGTTTTACAATCTTTCCAGATATTTCCAGATCAACATCAGCCGTAAAACTGATGCTTCTCGGTTCTGAAAACTCATCAACGAATACTTTTATTATGCTTTTAGAAGTATATCGGTTAGTTTGTTTCTTTCCGGTTCTTAACGCCGGAGAACAAGATATGAAAGAAAATAAAAATGCTGAGAATAATGTAGTAATTAGGAATGACTTAAGTTTATGTGGGTTTAAGAATATCTGGATCACCTGAACATTGCTTTAATGCTGCCCCAGGTTCTTTTCACACTGGATAGAGATACGCTTACTTTTTCTTCATCAGAATGATCAATTGTATTATCCTGATTATAAATTGCGATACGGTAGGTATAAAGATTATCGGTTGTTTTGTAAATATTTTCGTCAGTATATGTATAATATTGGTTTGCGTTAGGTTTAATATATGCAATCGTAGTATATGATGTTGAATTAAGTGCTTTTCTTTCAACACCAAATTGAATAAGATCTACTTCCTTGTCTGTCTTCCATTCAAGAAAAACATTCTGGCCTTCTGTTCTGGCATTAAAGAATGAAAAACTTGCTTTGGCAATCAAAGATCCTGTAATGATGATTATAAGAATTACAGATATGGAAATAGCTTTTTTCATAGGATCAATATATCTGATGAAATTTAATTTGTCAAGTAAAAATTAACTTTTTGTACCGGTTCCTTACTTAACTTAATTATTTTTTTGCAAAAATTCAAAATCTTTTATGTCATTTTTTTATATGTTATAGCTTATTAAAATCCGGATTAAATGCAGAACTGGAAGAGAATTTTAACAATAATGTGGATTGCCCAATTCTTTGCCATGGTGGGTATGAGTGCAATTACTCCTTTTCTTCCATTATTCGTTAGAGAACTTGGCGTCCAAAGTCTTGATGCAAGTGCCCGCTGGAGCGGATTTGTATTCGCAGGACCTTTTCTGTTATCCTTTTTTCTCAGCCCCATATGGGGCAACCTTGGCGATCAGTATGGTAGAAAAATAATGACGCTAAGAGCAATATTCGGATTAGCAATTGCACAAGTGTTATCCGGCCTTGCACAAAATCCTACACAACTACTCATGGCTCGTTTACTCCAGGGAGCATTAAGCGGGTTTTTGCCTGCAGCAATGGCACTGGTGGCTTCCAATACCCCGGAGAGCAAAACCGGTTATGCGCTCGGAGTACTGCAGTCAGCTACCGCAGCCGGAACTGTTCTAGGCCCCTTCATTGGAGGTGTTCTGGCAGACCTTATCGGGTATCGCAGCGTTTTTTATGTTGTAAGTATGTTACTGTTCTTAACCGGATTCTTTATATTCTTTTTTATTAAAGAATCTGTACTACCTCAAACCCGCATTTTATCAGGGTCCTGGATTGATAACTGGAAATATTTACTCCGCTCAAAATATCTCCGGACAGTAGCAATTCTCATATCATTAAGTTCTTTTGGCTTGGCATTTATTCGTCCAATCTTCGTCTTCTATATTGAAAGCTTTCCACTCAATCAACAATATCTGGCGACAATTACCGGTTCGATCTACGGTATTGTAGGAATATTTACTGTCTTTTCTGCCACATGGTGGGGAAAAAAATCTGAGAAAAGCGGATTCAGAAAGAACCTGATTTATGCTGCCTCCATAACCGGACTTATGTACATTATGCACTATTTTGTTTACAACTATATTTATCTGATTCCAATTCGTGCCTTTCTGGGTTTTGGATATGGCGCCTTATCGCCTCTCCTGTTCACTCTTATCAGTAACGAAGCTTCACAGGAACGAAAAGGTGGTCTGCTTGGTGTTGCCACCAGTTTTCAAATCCTGGGCAATATGTCAGGACCAATATTAAGCGGTTTTATTGCAGCATCTCTCGGATTCAGATTCCCTTTTATTATAACCGGAAGCGTCTTTCTCTTAATTTCCCTTATTACTGCCCTCCGCATAAAAAAATAACTTTTTTTCACACAGGGAATAATATTCCAAAGATCATGGAATGATAACATTCGCCTTGCTTATTATAATCTGAAATCGTTTTGAAATCGTTTTGAAATCGTTTTGAATTAGAATGGATTTGTTTTTATGGTTAGCAGTTTTGAAGCAGGTCCAAAGAAAAAAGAACTTTTATAACATATAAAATCTTTATGGAAAAACCAAGTACTTATCAACCGTACAACTTATAAATTTTTTAAGCTTACCCATTTGCCGAATCGGAATTTAGAATAGACCAGAAGTGAATACATGATAATGTAAACCGGAAGAGCCCCCCAGGCACCAATAAGACCAAAATGAAGATAAACCCCTAGAAAATATGAAAGCGGAATAAACAAAATCCAGTTTGTGAATACTTCAGACAGCATCACAAAAAAAGTTTTGCCGGCGGCTTGTAATGCATTGGCCAAAACAACACCTGTTGCATAAAAAATCTGGGCAACCGCAGCTATCCGAAGAGGCTGCACTCCCGTTTCAATGACCTGAGAATTGGTTGTAATTATTCCAAGTACTGTTCTCGGAAATGCAATAAATACTATTCCTATGAAAAGCGTATAATAAGTCGCAATCTTTGTTGTTTCGAAAGCATATGCACGGGCAAGATTAATCTTCCCGGAACCCAGACTGTTTCCAACCAGCGTCTGTGCCGCAATTCCAAAACCAAAACATGGCATAAAAGAAATAAATAAAGTTGATACAACGACCTGTGTTGCGGCCTGTTCTGCTGTTCCAATCAATCCTGTAATAGCAACAAAACTCAAAAATCCCACCATAATAAAAACATTCTGAAAAGAAACCGGTAGTGAAATTTTTAATATAGATCTTAAAATCTTTGTATGAAATCCGAAATTACTGAAATAATTATATTTCCGCCTGAATGGCCGGTACCAGGTAACAATAAAATAAAATAACGCGTCACAAACAGTTGCAAGTGTTGATCCTAAACCTGCGCCTGCTAACCCCATCCTCGGAACTCCAAATTCTCCATAAATCAGCATATAATTAAATATGATGTTAAGAAGATTCACGAGTACTCCCGAGAACATGAAAACCTTAACTTTACCGATCCCGAAAAAGAACCCCCGGTATGAAACTGTGAGAAGAAAAAATGGTATTCCCAAGAACCTGTAAAAAAGAAAGTCCCCTGCATAATTTCCAACTGTGTTATCCGCAGCAAAAAAATGAGCAATATTATAAGCAGAAAGACATCCAGCAAGCGTAACTACAATTCCAATTGCAAATGTCAGCAGTAATGAGGTATTTAATACATCGCCGCATTCGTAATAATTTCCTGATCCGAATCTCCTGGCAACAAGAACATGAGTACCGGTAGATAAACTTGAAAAAAAGCTTATGAGCGCCCAGGTCGCCATTACACCCAATCCCATCGCTGCGAGAGCATATTTTGCTTCGGGAATACGTCCAACCATAGCAGTATCAACTAAAGAAACAATCATTTGTGTTGATAATCCCGCAATGGCTGGTATAGCCAGTTTAAGTATGTATTTTCTGACGCTGATAGTAAAGGGACCTTTATAGATAAGGCAGCAATATCATTTTCTTTAATATAAACTTTTTTTTTGATTGAAGCTTAGCTCATTTTTTTCTATATAAAAATAATAACAACACCTTGACTTTAATTTCGATTTTTGCAAACTTAAGCCAGCGGCTCTTTCCGAATAACATAATAAGGAGGTACTAATGAAAATCCGTTACTTTTTTCCTTTCATCGTAATTCTTCTCGCGCTCTTTTCAACTCTTAATGCACAAACATTTGATGGGGAATGGATTTGCGAATATGCTACTTATGATAACAGTGCCAATGGAACAGGATATAATGTTGCTTCTGTAGCTGTTGTCGGTGAAAATGATTTCGTTGCGCTTATCACAAGGGAATCTAATAATACCTGTTTTTTTATTGGTTATACAGACGCTGACTCCGCAAAGGGCCGACTCTGGTTTAATGGATACGGTTCCGCAGTTGCCAGCTTGAGACAAACCTGGTCAAGCGGGTTCGATGTAGTTGAAATGACTCTTGCCTGGGACGCTGAAGGAACACCTGACGGATATATTTATTTAGCCAATAATGATGTTGACAGAAATATTCTTGTATTCAAAAAAACTGCTACTGATACTGCATTAGAGTCTACAGAATATAGAATGGCTACAGGCGGTCAGGTTAATACTCAGAAACTTTGGGGAATAGATGTTGACGCTAATGGAAAAGTATACGTCTCTTCCTCAGGTGTTGGTGAAAATGGTAAAATCCTTGTATATGAAGGATTTGCAAATGATCAGAACTGGTCAGCCGGCACTCCTTCAACTCCTTTGCAGACCATCGTTCTGCCCGATACAGGCCAGATCCGCGGTGTGACTGTTAATAAAGAAGGTACTGTTATTTATGCTACTAACTTCGATCTGGATAAAGTGTACTGCTATACAGGTTCACCCGAATCAGGTTATACTCTAAATCAGGGTTTCAACTTTACTCTTACTGACAGGCCGGTTGCCTCCACCGGTACGGATACTCTGAATCCCGGACCCTGGGGCATAAACTTCATGTTTGAAAAGAATCTGCTGTTTGTAAATGCTGCTAATAGTTTCAGAACAAACATAGGATATGAGTATGGTAGAAGTTATATATTAAATCCAAATACCGGTGCAATCCTCGACACCGTCGATATGGCATTGTGGAACTATAATCATTCAACAGATTCATCATGGACCGACAGAGGTGATGGAGATGTTCCCGGTAACGCATCAATGTATACTTCACCTTATAATGTAGCTTTCGATCCTCAATTTAATATGTATTCTGTTTCATATTATGGGTGGACAGTTGATAAATGGTCATACACCGGTGAACTTCCTGTTGTTCCACTAACAATTGTTAGTGTACAAAAACAGGATAACGTCGTTCCGCAGGAGTTTTCATTAAAACAGAATTATCCCAATCCTTTCAACCCAGCTACTACAATTGAATTCAGTATAGTTGAGGACGCTCCAGTTTCATTATCCATCTACACAGTTACGGGCGAGTTGGTTACTGATATTATCAAGTCATCACAGATGCAAAATGGTACTTATAAAGTAACATTCGATGCATCCAGACTTTCTTCGGGTAACTATATCTACAAGCTCACAAATGGTTCACATCAACTATCCAGAAAAATGACTGTAATAAAATAAAGTTATTTTTACCTAAGGCCGGATTCAGATCCGGCTTTTTTTTTTCGCACAAATGATTCACTAAAATCTATCATGCTCCCGGTCCGGGGGTGCACTTGTGATCTGTTCTTTATCTCCGCTTGATAATCGCTGCTCTTTTACCTAGATTCCCAATAAAAAAGTACAATTATGAGCTGGTCATCTTTCATTACCAAGATTGAACAGGATTTCCGGATCAGCGGTACCGAGCTTGAACTGAAGACCGGAATAGACAAAAGCGTTTTTTATAAACTTCGAAAAGGTATTACCAAAAAGCCTACCCAGCAGACCCTTAAGAAACTTGAAAATGGACTCAATATCAAAATAGATGACTCCGACCCGGAAAGAATCATTTATATACAGAACCTCTTTAATAAAAGTATTGAACTATTCCATATTCCGTGCAATGAATTTGCAATGGTGTCCCAGATACTTAAACCCTCAGAAGTCTTTAATAATCAGAACATTATCGGAACCATAACTCTTCATTATTCTAAAAAAGAAAACTGCTTTGTAATAAGTCATGAAGATAATGAAAAGATACTTGTGGATATGACTGCTGTTGTACAATCAGGCAATCTGACTGCCTGCCGCCTTAAAACCACCGAACAATATATCAGATTCTACAGAACGCTTCCTGAAAATTATATTCAGCTTTATACTAAGGATTATAAAGACGAACCCTGCACTATAAAGAAAGATCAGATAGAGTGCCTGTATAGGGTAATAATGCTCTTTAAGATGATATAGTCGGATTAATTCTGAACGCTATACTCTCCCAAAGAAACCTTAAAGTACTTAGAAGCTGGGGTATGGTTTAGCAGGATAAAAAACTGACTCTTTACTAAAATAAAAAAGCTGCTTTTTCTAAGCAGCCTCTTAATCTTTTCGATCTTGTGGAGCTAAGGAGGATCGAACTCCTGACCTCCCGACATGCAATGTCGGGGCGCTTTCCCGGTTTGTTAACAAAAAAACCACTTTAGCGTAAGCAGTTTCTTTTTTCTTGATCTTGTGGAGCTAAGGAGGATCAAACTCCTGACCTTCCCGACATGCAATGTCGGGGCGCTCTCCCGGTTTGTTAGCAAAAAAAACCACTTTAGCGTAAACAGTTTTTTTTTCTTGATCTCGTGGAGCTAAGGAGGATCGAACTCCTGACCTCTTGAATGCCATTCAAGCGCTCTCCCAGCTGAGCTATAGCCCCATTGTAACCAAAACAAAATTAAGCAACTTTATATCTTTTGTCAATTATAATTATCCGCCTTATACTCAAAGATCTATGTTTCTCGTTGAATTATCTCTCCTGCTCTCTTGCGTACTTCTTCGATGGCTATTTTCTCTTTTGTCTCAGAATGCAAAAGAAATTTATCTTCTGTTTTATCAATAAACAAAATCCCGTTCAGATGATCTACTTCATGCTGTATACAGCGCGACATGCTGCCTGTGCGTTCAATAATAAACTCTTTCCCTTCACGATTTTTGTATTTGACCTTAATACGGTCATATCGGGTTACTGATGCAAAAAAACCCGGCAGAGATAAACATCCTTCCGAATCAGTTTGCGAACCTTCATAATCAATAATTTCGGGGTTTATCATCTCAAGATACTCATGTTCATAATCAATAACGGTTATTCTTTTTAATACCCCAATCTGGTTTGCCGCAAGAGCCGCGCCGTCATCTCTGTGCTTTAAAGTATATGATATAGAATCAATCAAACTATGAAGTTTATGATGATACACAGCAACCGGTTTAGCTATTTCCCGCAGCACCGGATCTCCAAATTCAATTATTTTAAATTTCTTTCTCACCCATTACCTTTATGATTTTCCTGAACGGGCCTGATGCTAATTCATCTTTTTACTTTTACTGATTTCATTCTGCAGGAACTGTAGTAATTCCCTTCCCCTTGGATAGTCCGGTTTTAATTGCAGGCATTTATTAATTGATTCAAGTGCTTTGTCGGCGCGGTTTTCCCGGCCGTATGCTCCTGTCAAATAATAGTAGATGTCCGGATCATCAGCAGTAAAAGATTTACTCTTTTCAAAGTACATAATTGCTTCCTTGTTATTTTTTCTCTGCATCTCGATAAAACCCAGCCACTTGGAAGAAAAGGCATTAGGTTCAATTGCATACCTGCCCTTCAGGTATTTATATGCCGACTCATACTGTGCGTTATTAATTAAAACCTCAGCAACCCTGTCATAATTGTTAATATTATCAGGAAAAATGTTAATCAGAATATCATATTCTTTCCCGAATAAATCATATTCTTTTTTCTTAAGATAATACTCCGCGGCATACCTGTGCGCATCACCCCACCCCATTCTCCCCATTGCGACATAATAAGCAAGAGAATCTGTAAACTGCTTCAATTCTGGTTCTTCTTCAACTACTTTCTTTTTGTAAGGCCAGTCGTTTTTTAAATTCCTTATCCGGTGATCAGCTATTTTATAATCCAGATCAGAAAAAAGAAAGCTGCTTATGGTCAAACTATCCTGCTGTGAATCTGCAATATTAACCGGAAGATGCTTTGGAAGAAGATCTTTCTGTTTCATCAGATCATAGTACATTCTTCCCATCAACTGATAACCACGTAAAGTGGGGTGTAGATGATCAGTCATCAGATTATCTCCGGTTATATTATACGGACTCGCATCCCTGAATAAAGAATCTACATCTGCAAGAGGGTAATCGAATTCTTCAGAGAGATTTCTAATAACATGATTAATTGCTTCAGGAGCCCTGAACCTGAGTAGATCAAGATCCTTTGCTAATCTGAAAAGTGAATCTGCCGACCTTGTATCACCTGAATTTATTTTTTCTTTTGCGGTAAAGTAAACATCATTTGCAGAGGGTAAATTATTCAATGGAGATGAAACAAAGGGTTTTTGATCTTTATAATTGGAAACCAATGTAGATAAAATTACCGGAATATTGTTCTGATTTACCTTTGTTAATAAGGATTTAAGATTAGTTTCGAACTGCGAAATTCCCTTGTTGAATAATTCCGATTGGTATTCTATCTGCTGCCCTTTTGAAAGAACAGCCATTAATGTCCCAGCCTTCAGCGGAGCTTCTTTTTTAAATATTGAGAAGAGCCCCTGAATCGAGTTCCTTACCATCTCAGTGGTTTTAAATCTGTTCAGCCATAAGGATATTTTTATCAGTAGGTCTGAACTCCCGAAGCTTTCTGTTGAGGCTACGCCAAGAGCACCATAATATTCATTATGTCCACCGTATAAAATAATAAGATCAGGTTTTTGCTCGATAATACCATCAACAAGATCGAGCCAGGCATATGAATTAATGGCTGTTATTCCTGTATTCACAACCTCAATTGGAATATCCGGATAAACTAATTTCAGGCGTTGTTCAAGATAATTGGAAAATGATCCATTAGGAAGGTAAGGAAAACCTGCCGCGCTGCTTTCACCTATCACAAATATTCTGAAAGAGTTTTTCTTTTTTATTTTATCAAATTGAGAACTAAGGGCTACCGGGGCATTCTTTGCTGTGGGAAAGTACCTCCGGGCGATATCATAATTTAAGATTAGTTTATCCTTCCCTGTTTCAAGCCATTGACTTTTATTCTCCCCATAATTAAACACCCTCAGCATTAACTCGAGTGTAAATATAATTATCAATGGAATGATTACAAATGAAAGATAAAACCACTTCGGATAACTCCCCGATACAGATTTTTCTTTAAATCTCTTTCCCAATCACAACCCTTTTTGTTATTCGAAAAATAATAAAAAATTATACAGGTAGCACAAGCTTTATAGTGCTTTTATTCCTCTTCACATTCTTCCAGAAACTTCACTACTCCATCAACAATCTTCTCTGCGAGTTCTTTCCGAAAATCATCATCCATTAATTTCATTTCATCCTCGGGATTCGACATAAATGCCAGTTCAACAAGTACATTCGGAACTTCTGTCGGCGAGTTAAGTGTAAAATTAAAACTACCGATATTTCCAAAAGGCTCCAGACCTGTTTTTAACACTTCAGCGTAAATTGCTGTTGATAAAGGTCTGTATGAAATATATTTATAATATGTACTTATACCTTTTATCTTCTCTGCATCCGAATTATCACCGATTGAATTTGAATGAATACTAATGAGTATATCAGCTCCTGATTCAAATACCGTCTTTAGTCTTTCGTTGTTGTTTGTATATGAATCATCAGACCGCGTAAGAATTACTTTTGCTCCTTTATCTTCAAGTATTTTCTTCAGGTGATAAACGGTCGAAAGGTTTACATCTTTTTCTTTGTATCCGGTAGCGCCTAATGCACCATTATTATCTCCCCCATGCCCTGCATCAAGAGCGAATGTGAGGTCCTCCAGATCAAGGGATTCCGGTTGTGCTTTTATTTTAATTACTAAACTGTTTCCTGTATAATCAATTGCATATCCCCATAATTGCTTATGTTTCAGTTCAATAACGATTTTAAATACATCTTTTGACGCCTGTTCATAATAGACATTCTTAATTTCCTTTGTCGTTAAATGCTGAGTAATCCAGTTGGTATTGGAGACTGCTCCATAAACATTAACAATGATCCTGTTGGGATTTATTTCCTGAATAGATGTGTATGGCAATTTTTCGTTCAGCCCGATGGAACAATAATCGTATTGCCCATCACCCCTTACATTCCATGATCCGGCTAAAGAATATGGCACAGGCGTACCCGCCGGAAGTAAAATCACAAGATCATCAGGTATCCATGCAAATTCATTTTTACTCAGTTCAACTTTGTATTGCCGTCCGGCTTTCCCTGTGATCTTCAATTTTATACCGGGATTCAAAAATCCCATCTTTGCACCACCGAGCCGGTCAGTACCTAACCCATAATTCAGAAAAGGTCTTTCACCAATGGTTAATGCTATTATGGGAAATTCTGTTCCTTTAAATGAAACTCTCCCCTTTGATGCTTTTTTAACTGAATTCCCTTTAGAATCAATAAGAGTAAACTCGATAGGCAGTTCATTCATTTTATCATTTTCTTTAACCCGGTAAATTCCTGTATATATACCAGCGATGCCGTTTGTTTCAGTTAATGGTAATTCACGCATTTCTATATTATTTAGAAATACGGCTTTACAGCCGGGAGTACCTTTGATTTTAACTGAAAGTATATCATCCTTATCTAACCAGAGGTCTGAGGAGGGGTCCATCATCATGTCTTCAATTACAAGCGAGTCTGAAGTGGTAGTTTCTATCGGCCCAACTTTAATAAAAAATAATGTTTTTTCAACAGATTGGCCGGAATTACTCCTGGAAATTATCCTGCAGGTATTTAAACCTTCCTGGAGCTCTACCATGCTTATAAACGCCCCCGATGAATATACTTTTACGGTTTTACCGTTTATTGTTACTGCATTTTCAGGTAGTGTGCATCCGGCTATACGATATCTAGGAGAAATGCTTCTGGTTGTATCCTGTTCCGGTACTGCAATATAAATGAAATTGCTCTTTGGATCCTGAGCGCAAATAGTCAGGCAAAGCAAATTTAAGAATAGAACTAGAATAGTAGTAAGTTTCATTGACTGCTCCGAAAGAATGATCTCAAAATTTGCTCCAATATAATAAAATCCGATCTGTATTCATCGGATTTTTAATCAGAGAAAATTCTTTCATAACTCTCAGATACCCTGATGGCCTGAATGCTTACTTTAGGAACTCTTTGAAAGTGTGAATTTTATTGGTATGTTCAGTTGTACCTTTACTGGCTTGCCTCTTTGCTTACCAGGCCTGAAGGGAGTACTTTTTACCGCATTTAATGCTACCTCATCACAGCCCAGTCCTATTCCTTTAACAATCTGTGTTCCCGTTACCATTCCAATTTCGTTTACATAAGCTCTTACGATAACCTCTCCTTCAACTTTCGCCTGTTTTGCTAAAGCGGGATATTTAATTTTATCCATAATTGCTGCCATTCCGCCTATGGGTTCAGGACTTTCCTCTACTGCCATAAAGAACAATTCTTCTTCGTTTTCATCTATCTTTAGTCCGTCTTTAGGAGCTTGTATAATTTTTCTTTTGCTTACAGGAGCAGAATTTTTTGCAGGAACAGTCTCATTATTAGCTACCTGAACAGATTCTTCCTTTTTAAGTGCTGGTTCAATTTTGGGAGGCAGGAGAGTTTTGTCAAAGGCAAAGGTTTTTTTATCTTTTTTTAAACCATTCTCGAAAGTTGTAATTGATTTAACCCCGCCGTTATCATAGAATACTTTATACAGACCATCCAAACGACCGTCCTTAACATAATATTCTTCTTTTGGTGCGCTGTTCTCGTAAAACGTTCTTACCCAGCCGTTTAACTTTCCGAGCATGAAATTTACTTCCTGTTTCAGAACTCCATTTTCATAATACCATTTTGCTGTTCCGTCAATGGCATCCTTAACATAAAAAATCTCGGACTCCAATTCTCCGTTTCTGAAATATGTTTTTACAAGTCCGTTCTGAGCCAGGGATTGACTGAAAAGAATACCCATAAACACTAGAATGTATAATACTCTGTCTTTCATAAGTTCCAAATAGTTGCGGACAAATATACTTATTTTAAATGTAAGCTTTGGTCCAATTATTAGACCTAAAAATAATTTTTTCTTTCTACTTCATATTAATACATAATTATTTCTATTTTTGTTTCCTGAACTTCCATCTCAAAGGTAAACATGCTTAAATCTATATTCTGGGATAACGACGGAGTGCTTGTCGATACTGAAAGATTATACTATCTGGCTAATAAATCAGTTTTTGAATCTATAGGTATCGAACTTACTAAGAAAATGTATCTTGAATACTTTCTTATTAAAGGGACAGGTGCATGGCACCTCACAAAGGACTATGGATTTTCACAATCCCGGCTTGAGGAACTGCGAAATACAAGGGATGCTCTGTTTAGCCAGATGATTTCTATGGAGAAGATGCTGTTTGAGGGAGTTAGAGAAACTCTTAGTATCCTATCAGAAAAATATAGAATGAGTATAATTACCGGTTCCCGCAGAGATCACTTTGATTTAATCCATAGAACAACAAACATTCTGCATTTTTTTGACTTCGTGCTTACGGCGGAAGATTTCACGAAATATAAACCTGATCCTCAACCTTACAATATTGCTCTTCAAAGATCCGGGTTAAAAAAAGAGGAATGTATTATAATTGAGGATACTGAGCGAGGATTAGCATCAGCCGCAGCCGCTGGTATTAAATGTATTGTTATACCCCACGAACTCAGCCGTGAAGGTAATTTTTCAACAGCATACAAAATTCTTTCATCAATCTCATCACTTCCGGGTATTCTCTCAGAAATATGATCTTTTGGAACTACTTTCAAATTAGGATTTATAAACCTTCAGATTCAATTTTTTTTTTTGAATATAATACCGGAATAATTATTTTATGCCAGTTGAATAAAGATTAACACCTCCTCAGAAATAAATCCATAGGTAAATAATGAATCAGGAAGCTGTAAGTGCCGTTCAAAGGAGTTCTTTTCTTGTCGCTTCTTATAATAAGATCAGCTCGCTAACTCACAAAGTAAATGTCCCTCCTGTATTGAAAAAAAAGCCGGTACTTGCAGGCTTAATCATTGCTGCCGGAATTCTAATCTTTATTATCTTAAACTCGCTGGGTTCAGCAGATATTAACGTTCCTACATACACCGCAAAAAATGGCAACTTTCTTGTTTCCATAACCGAAAGCGGTGAATTAAGAGCAAAGAATTCTGTTTCTATTAGTGCGCCGCGTATAAGAAGCGCGCTGAAAATTGTATACCTTATACCTGAAGGAACCTTCATAAAAGCAGACGACATTGTTGTTAAGTTTGACCCCACTGAAGCATTGACCAACCTGAAGGATGCCGAATCTAAACTTGAGCTTGCAATTTCTGATCGTGAAAAGTTGATTGCTCAGCATAAATCAACTGAAGCTCAAATGGAATCTGATCTCAAAAGTGCTGAACTCACTTATGAACTATCCAAATTAAATCTTGAACAAATGAAGTTTGAAGCGGAAGCAAAGCAGCAGCAGGCAAAACTTCAACACCAGAAAGATGAACTGAGTTATCAGAAAACACTGAAAGACATTGAATCAAAAAAAATTATACTGCAGTCTGAAAAGAACCGCATAGAAATAGAAATCCGGCAGAGGAAACAGGACCTCGAGCGGGCACAGAATGATCTGAATATGCTTACGCTAACTGCTCCTAAGGACGGATTGGTAGTCTATGAACCTAACTGGGGTAATAGCGGAAGAAAATTTTCTATTGGTGATAATACCTGGCCTGGTAATACTATCGCTACCCTGCCTGACCTCTCCACTATGGAAAGTGTAACATATGTTAATGAGGTTGATGTAAGCAATGTAAAAAAGAATCAGAAAGTTGAAGTGAAACTTGATGCTTTCCAGGACAGCACCTTCGAAGGTTATATAAATGAAGTTGCTTCTCTCGGTAAAAGCAAAGATAATAACTCACCAGTAAAAGTTTTTGAATTGCTGGTAAGCATAAAAGCTCAATCGGCAATTCTTAAACCAGGTATGACAACAAGCAATAAGATTATTATAAATCAGATTCCTGACGTAATCTCAGTTCCTCTCGAAGCTATTTTCGAAAAAGAGGGTAAGAAAATCTTATATGTTAAAAACGGATCAGGCTTTGATCAGAGAATTGTTGAAACAGGTCAGAAGAGTGAAGATTTTATAATTATTAAAAAAGGACTAGAACATGGAGCAGTTGTGGCATTAAGAGATCCTGAAGAAATTCCTGAAGAAGCAGAAGAACTCAAACCCGGTGAGAAACAGCTGAGTATGCCAAAGGCCGGGAAATGAGAAATACTGAAACTCTGCTCATTAGTCTTAATGAGCTCAAATCAAATAAACTTCGGACCGCATTAACAATGCTCGGAATTGTTTTCGGAGTTGCTGCGGTAATTGCAATGTTGTCTATTGGCGAAGGTGCAAAACAGGAAACTATTGAACAGATCGAACTGATGGGCACGAATAACATTATAATTAAGAAAGTAGTGATTAAGGAAACAAGTAAAGAATCAAAGGCTTCTTTCTCCCCCGGACTCTCCATAAAAGATGCAAATGCTATTAAAGAAATTAATCCATATGTAACAGCAGCATTGCCCATTAGAGAGCTTGAAAAGAATATTACTTACAAATCTAATTTATTCGAAGGAAGAATAATCGGAACAACCTCTGATTACCCCGAAGTACTTAACTCAAAAATAGAATCCGGACGGTTCTTTAGTCACTTCGACCTCAACAGTTATAATAACGTTTGCGTAATAGGTTCCGGTATAAAGGATGAATACTTCCGATTCGAGGATCCAGTTCATAAAAAGATTAAAATTGATAAGCTATGGTTTGAGATAATTGGTGTAATAGCTAAAAAGAAAGTTTCTGATTCTGGAATGGAAAACGGAATGTCCAACTTTAATGAAGAGATTTATATTCCATTTACCACTATGGCATTCAAAATGGAAAAAACATTTGAACAACCCGATTTCGGCGGTGGGATGATCTTTTTTTTCGGAGGAAATCCTGATCAGGCTGTACCTATGATAGATAAAGTTTCTGTAGACCAGCTTATCATTAAAGTAAAAGATTCTGAATTTTTGAAGGAAGCCTCCGCTCTTTTATCCCGCATACTTAAACGCCGCCATTATGATGTGGCTGATTATGAAATAATACTTCCGGAACAGCTCATTGAACAAAAACAAAGAACACAAAAAATATTCAATATCGTTATGGGTGCAATTGCCGGAATCTCTTTATTGGTCGGTGGCATTGGTATAATGAATATAATGCTCGCCAATATTCTTGAAAGAACAAAAGAGATTGGGGTACGGCGCGCAATTGGTGCAACAAAGAAAGATCTGATAAATCAGTTCATCTACGAAGCTCTGGTTATAAGTATTACCGGAGGTGTGCTTGGTATTGTACTGGGGTTCATACTTACCTCTGTAATTACATCCTATGCTGAATGGAGGACTATCATAACACCATTTTCAGTTATTCTTGCATTTTTTGTGTCAGCAGCAGTAGGTTTGGGCTTTGGTATATATCCTGCGAAAAAAGCAGCGGATAAAGATCCCATTGAATCGCTCCGCTATGAATAAATTAGTGCGGCATTACAACTTGAAATAATGAATTCCGGCCTGAAATGGTTGGGTTTTAACTACAAATTGGTCTGAGGACACTATGAAATGTTTTTCATCAATCATGATCTTTTTTCTTTTCATCTCATCCGCAAACGCCCAAAAGATCTTATCGCTCGACGATGCCCTCTCAATTGCCCTTAATGAGAGCTACTCCATAAAATCTGCTCAATACAACCTGATAAGTTCTGAAAGAAATCTCGAAGCAATTCAGCTTGGCTTACGAACTTCTGTCGATCTTACTATTGATGCTCCAAATTATCAGAGAAGTCTAGTAAGGCAATTCAATCCTATAACCGAAACAGAACAATTTTATCAGATAGGTAATACTAGGGTACAGACAAACTTATCAATTAATCAACCTATTGTATTTACGAATGGAAGATTCTCTGTAATTGGCTCCTTATTCGGCAGAGATCAGTTTAGTGAAACGAGAGCAAAGATCCGGGATTATTATTCAAACCTGTACCTTCAGCTAAACCAGCCGCTGTTTGCTTTTAATATGCAGAAAGCTAATCTGTACCGTGCTGAACTTAACCTTCAGAAAACGAGAAAGAACTATTCTAAAGCGGAAGCGGATATTATTTATAATGTAACATCAAGCTTTTATGAACTCTTTCAGACAAAAAAGAATCTGGAAATAACCGAAGAAAAAGTAAATCAAACAAAACTCTCTTACGAAACTGCGATGAACAAATTCAGGGCAGGACTCATAGCAGAAGTTGAAGCACTACAGCTCGAAGTGGATCTTGCCACTGCACGCAACGAGCAGTTGAATGCTCAAAGGAGATATGAAGAATCCAAAAATAATTTCAAACTCTTGATCGGATTACCTTTAGATGAAACTTTAGAGATATCAGCAGAGCTGGATTATAACCCTGTGGATATACAAACCGACGAAGCTGTCGAGTTTGCATTGACAAACCGGCCTGAACTTTTTAATTCACAAGTAGATATTAGACTAAATGAAATGCAGGTTGAGCAGATTGAATCAGAAAAGCGTATCAAAGCAGAACTTAATGTAAACTATGGTATCAATAAAGTGGATGAGAAATTCAATAATATATTCAACGACTTCCTCGAAAACCGCAGTGTTGTATTTACCTTGCTCGTTCCTATTTGGGATTGGGGTAAAAATAGCCGAAATGTAGAATCGGCAGAAGCTAATCTTAAGTTATCAAAACTAAGTTATGATAATCAGCGCAAGCAGATAATCAATGAGATCAATCAGATTGTAAATAAAATAAACTCGGCACGTTCTCGTGTGGAAGTATTGAGCAGAAGTATAGAAGTGGCAGAGAAAAGTTTCAATATAAGTCTCGATCGCTTTCGCTCCGGTAACATAACCAGTTTTGATTTATCACAGATGCAGCTGCGGTTAACTGATGCAAAAGTCAATAGTCTAAATGCGCTCATAGATTATAAACTTGCTCTTGCTGACCTGTTCCGCCGTACTCTTCACGATTTCACGAAATGATACTATAATAGAGCATAGCCGATATTTGCTGTGCTCTTTTATTTGCTCTACTCCTGCTCCGGTATTGTAAAGTTAAAGGTACTTCCCTTTCCATCTCCGCTTCAACCCAGATCTTTCCGCCATGATTTTCCATTATCTGTGATAATCTGATACCCGTTCGGGGATAAGTATCACTTGATCAGTTTGCTTCCTAAGCAGATAATTGAGATTAGTGCAGGTATCCGGGCACAAAGTTTAAAAATGAAAGTACCTGCTTTTGATACTCTTCCAAATCGAGAGACTTTGAAGCAAAATCATCAGCACCCAGCTTTATAGCCAAAGCTTTATCTTTTTCATTTGTGGAAGATGTGAATACTATAACAGGTACATTATTATATTTTTCGTTCAGTTTAATTTCGGAAATCAGCTCAAAACCATTTTTATAAGGTAAATTCAAGTCCGTAATTATAAGGTCAGGGGTTGTTTCAGAAGATTTAAGATGTGAACTGGCTGCTTTTCCATCTGTTTTAGCAACAATCTTAACATTTACTTGGTCTAGCGTATGCTTGATAAGATGGATATCTCCTTTATTGTCCTCTATTAAAAAGATTTCCATAACAGTGCTGCCGAATTATGAACTCACAAAGTACAGAATCAAATTGGAAGTGTCAATAAGTATCTTTTTCAGTGAATATAATTTTTCTAACCTACCGGGGTTTTATGAATTGTACTATACTTCTGTTTTACCGGGGATAAGAGACTATGTTAATCCCTTCAATCTGAACACTGGAATTATTAATTTCCAGAATAGATAAAGAAGCATTACTTATTGTAAATCGCAGAATGAAATCGGGTGGGATTCCTAGAAAGTACATAAATAAAGCTTTGATCGGGTCTCCGTGGCTCACAATAGCAATCGTTTTCCCGGGATATTCATATGCAAGTTTCTTTACTCCATTAATCATTCTTGATTGAACCTCTGTAAATAATTCTCCCCCGGGTATTCTCGTATTGCTTCTAAAATTATTAAAATAATTCCAGGCTTTTAATTGATCCAATTCCTTCCATGTCAATCCTGTCCATTCACCAAAATCTATCTCTATGAAAGAATCATCAATTATAACTGCTTTATTAAACCGTGCAGCAATAATCTCAGCAGTTTCAATAGTTCTTTGAATTGGACTACTTATAATATAATCCAAGGGATATTTTTCTATCATAATGGAAAGATCTTCCGCCTGTTTTCTACCTTCCCTGTTTAAGTGTATATCAGGAGCTCTGCCTGATAATCTATCCGTAACTTCACTTTGACCATGCCGTATTACTAAAAATTTTGTCAAATCACGTCCCGTTTTTTATGGTAATTTGATATATTTGGGTGTCTTTAGCTCCCCACTTGTATTTATATTCTTCAGCACCTCTGAGGAAATCAAATCTGCTTATTCCCCTATTAATACAATCTTCAATTATGCTCAATAAAATAACAGAGCCAGGGCTGAACTTACTAAATTCAACATTCATACTTCCGATGTAATAATATGCTGAAGCAGATACTTCGAATATAATATTTATAGCTGCAAAGTGATCGTAATTCTTTAAAGCATATAACTTTACATTTCCGGTTGATAAAAAATTTCCAATAACTTCCATTATAAATTTCTGAACTCTAAGATCATATAATACACCGTTTTGACCTCGTAAATTCCATTCTCTGTTATGGAGTTCTATCATTTTGTCGAGATACTCAGAAACTTCATAACTATTAGCTGACAGAAGTTCGTAGTTCAATGAAGAAAGTTTTCTTTTCGCTCTAAGCGTATTTTTTCTGAACTGAACAGGAAGGGTATTTATATATTCTTCAAAACTCCCGGGCAGATCTGCAACAGGTGAAACATCTTCCTTATTAATGATTATGTTTTTGTCTGAGTTATCTCTGAAATATTTTAATAGATTTGATTGCTCCCCTTGCCCGTTAATATAGCATACATCATAATTTTTTTGGGAACTATTCAGAAGATGATTGATCATGCTTATAATTTCCACTGAATATTCAGGACTCAATAAAACTTCAAGGTAATCAGAATTACCAGTGCCTATCAACTTTAATTGGCGTTCTCCTTCGGCTGATAAATGAATATAAAAAGGGATGCATCCTGATAGTGCATAACCCACTCTGAAGATGAGTAATAAAGGTTTGTCATTCCCGAAATATTTCCACCAGGGAATAACCCAATCTGGTGAGTTAAAAGGATGGTGGTAAGGATTGGTTTTCCAGAATTCAAACCATTCATCCCGGAAATTCATAAGTTGAAAATTTTCAGTGAGAATTTCGATCGATATATGTTGTGGAGTTCCTGTGAAGATGCCATTTTGGCCCTCAGTTAGCATGTTTAACTTCATTTTCAATTACAATTTTATAGGTCTTCAAATATTCATCGCACATTCTCCGGTAATCAAATCTTTCCTCAGCAGTCCTTCTGCAGATATCAGGATCAATTTCGTGGGCGTGCAGGATGGCTTCTGCCATTTCTTCAGTGTTATTTACGAGGAAACCTGTTTTACCATGTTCAATAATTTCAGAAAGAGCTCCGGATGGAAATGCAATGACAGGAGTGCCTGAAGCTAATGCCTCCATGGCAACAACTGAACTTGTTTCAGACACCAGACTGGGGATCAGAACACATCGGGCTTCTGACAATAACTTCTTTTTTAAACTAATTTCCGGTGAGTCAATGTATTTTATGTCCCGGTTATTGATTAAAGGTTTTATGCTTTCTTCAAAAAATTTCTGATGGTGGTAGTATGGAAATACCTTTCCAGCTAATATCAATTCCGTTCCTGACATTTGTGAAGCCATAATGGAAAGATTATACCCCTTCTCCCAGCATATTCTGCCAAGTGATAAAGCATATTTCTTCTTCAATTTATTGGCTTTATAAAAATCCAGGTCAATCCCATTTTGTATAAAAGGTAAGAGATGCTTTATCTCTCCCGCGGTTTGCTGCTGCGAGTCTGAAACACAATTGTAGAAAATATTATTTTTATCCGAACCCAGTACTTCCTGATTATACCATGGAACAGGCAAATGCAAAGTAAGAATAACAGGAACATCGGTTTGGGGATAGTATGCGTGAAAGTCTATTCCATGCATATGTATAATATCGAAATGGTTATGTGACAAAACCTGGGCTAACAAATTACGCAGATTCTCATGCAGAACAGAAATCTTTTCATCATCGAATGTTCCGCTGATAGTTTCTGATGCAATTAATTTACCTGAAGGAGTTGATCCTTTACAAGCAATTATAGAAGAGTTCACTCCTTTTTCAACAAGCGCCTTATCAAGTAAGTATAATATTTGTTCAGCGCCCCCGGCAGTATTGTTGTTAACTGGTGCAAGAGGATAAGCAATATGTAAAATACTATACTTCACTTTTCTGTAAATCCGAATTGTGCTATAGCATTTTTAGCGTATTCTCTCCACTGTTTACCTGTAATTCCCCAATCAAAATTCTCATAGAAGAGTATGCCTTCATGAGGAGCAAGAGTGAAATCATAGTCAGGAATTTGTCTGAATAATTCTTTTTCTAATGAAAATATTTTCAGGAATTCTATTTGGGATTCAAAACAGTTAAGCATCTGCTTCTTATTATTTTGCTCGTTCTCAGAAAGAATATAACCTCTCTGGAGATAACTGCCCATTTCAAGAAATTTATTTGTTGCTATCTCCCCGTTTTCTCCAAAGTAGGAAGTAAATTCCAGAGCCACCGGTGCATAGCCATTATTGCGTAAATTATTTTGCAAAGCCATATGTACACTTAAAGCGGTTGAATCATGATCAGGGTGACCACCTTCATAAGGATGCGTTAAAACCAGATCAGGTTCATGTGACCCGAAAATGTTAGTGAGCTCTTTTACTATTGCGGGAATATTGAATGCTGATTCCTGATCAGGAATATCAAGAAATATACAGTCCGTACTCCGAAAATCAGCTATCGCAAGTGCATTGTATAATTCATTTTTACGCGCTTTTGAATAAGATTCAGCATCACTAAATCCTGCTTTACTGAAAAAATATGGATTCTTTGGCGCACCGTTCGTTATATATACAAAGACAGCATTACTAATCTTTTTTAAAGTTCCTCCAAGTCCTATAGTCTCATCATCCGGATGTGCTGAAATGATAATTGTGTATGGTTCAAATTTTTTCCAGTTTTTATAACATAGCATATCCAGATAGCTATTAATAATTTCGTCCGGCAGAAGATTACTTATAAACATTATTCAAGATTCCTGTCTGGAGTATAATAGCTGCAGAGCTTCTCTGTATCCGTTATAAGTTCCAACATCTACATATGATTCACCTGATTTTATTCCTTTAGCTCTTCCTCCATATTTTACGTAGGCATTTACCAGAGTGCCGATATATTCGTCGCTTCTGTTTCTTTCGCACCAGAAATCAAAAAGCTCATATAATATTGATCCCGGCATCTTAAATGCACCCCATACCCAATTTGTTATAGAATTATTTTGCTTTACATGTATTTTGAGAACATTGTCGCTTTCATCAGTTTCTACAGCATCAAAGTATTCCGGCTGACTGACCGGAAACAATAAAAAAGAAAGTTCGTTATCAGGTAGTGATTTGAATCCATTTTCCGGAAACCAGATTGTATCTGGTAATCCAATAAGTACCTCCTCATTTTTTGGTATAAATGGTAATGCTGAGAATATTGCGTCACACAGTCCGCTAGGATTTTGCTGTACAGTGTAGCAGATAGCGGCAGGACCTATGTTCCGGCCATAATATTCGATTATATCGCTCTTCCCTGGCGAGATGACAAAACATATCTTATCAGCTCCTCCGGATATCATTCTTTCGATCAGATATTCACTTACTGCTCTTGGATGTTCTATACCTGAATCCAGACGGCTTCCCACCGGAAGCAGTTCTTTTGAAAAAGCAAGAGGTTGTATCCTGCTTCCTTTACCTGCTGCAGGAATTATTCCCCACATATTATACCTTTCCGGTTTTTAATGAAAAATGTTCTTCAATCAATCTTTCAAAATTTTTTACCCGCGAGTCTGCAGTATGCTCCATCAAAGTTCTTTCTCTGGCAGCCCTGGATATACTCATTCTTTCCTGTTCAGAATAGTTTAAATACCGGATAACATCATCAGATGAATTCGCGATTAAAATTTCGGTCCCTTCACTGAAAAACATGTCAAGTCCTTCCCAACTATCACTTATAATCGGAACTCCACATGCAGCGGCTTCAAATAATCTGCCTGAAGGACAAAAGCCCATTTCTGCCATTGCTCCGCGTGTAATATTTAAAGTGTAACCTGATGAGCAATAAAAATATGGATGCTCAGGAGGCGGCACGTGGTTAAAGTATACAACATTATTCCAGGGAAAATTATCAGGATATTGCGAACCGCCGATAACAAATACTTTATCAGGCATTTTTGCAGCAGGTTCAATGAAAAGTGTTGAAAGCTTTTGCTGTCTGTCTTCTGCATACGTGCCCAGGTAAGAAAAATCATTTTTGTAATCATCTTTAGCAGACACAGGATAGTGTATTTCGGGATCAACACAGCCAAATAGAGCTTCTGTTTTTTTAGCTTTAAGAATATCCTTTAGTTCACGTAGTGCAATACCGCCAGTATAACTCAAAACCAGATCATAACCTCCCAGACCATGAACATTAATATATGGGACATCAATCCCTGACTTGATCGCCTTAAGTGTTACGGGTGCATCCAGATCATAAAAGATTTTTACAAGATTATTGCATTCCATCATCAATTCTTCAGCCTTCAAAGCATCCGGACAATAGGATGTAATAATTCCGACATCTGAATTAAGCAAATGTTCATTCGCCTTTTCTTTTATTTCATTCCAATCAGAATACAATATTATTTCTATACCTGGCATATCATAGAGATCCCGGTTATCCCGATAATAAGAGACATCTTTTTCAAAGAAAAAGATTTCATGTTTTCTACGGATCAGGGCTTTACATAAGCCGCGCCAAATAGTTGCATGGCCGTTTCCCCATGATGAAGTTATCGTTAAACCAAAAATTACTATTCTCATTACTCACCTGACGGTATTCGCTAAAGGTTATACCACATTCTTTAATTCTTCTTTTTTCGGATCTGATTTCAATGCATACCGTTCCACTACCTGCTGTGCAAAATATGAGAATTCACCGGGATCTATGGGCGGACTCGTATGATCCGGTCTTTTTCCTCTGGAAGGTGGTGTAAAGCAAAGAGTTACAGTAGTATCGAATTCACTTATTGCATCCATTTGTTTATCAAACCATTGAAGTGCCCCTGGTCTGTACCAATCGGCCCAGCTTATTCCTGTACGTAATTTCTTTATCCCAAGGCGCCTTAACCATTGTACTATTAGTTCAAGTCTGTGATCTTCAAAATGTATCCATTGACAGATACCCATCTCAGGATTAAAATAATCTATTGAAGGTTTTGGTGTTCCATCAGCCCGTATGAGTCCCAGATAGAAGTGCCTGTAATAAGCGCTGCCCTCATTTTCTTTATGTCTTGTTGTAGCCTCCCAGGTTGGTGGAAGGTCGAGTAAACTATACCAGAATACTCTATCTGCTTTATTAAGAAGTAATTCTGTTGTCCTCTGAAGTCCAAAAACTTGTACTTCTTCTGCTCCAAAGCTGGAAACTCCCACTTCGGTTACCCAGACGGGCAGATCAACTATAGAACTGATTTCATCTATCTTTTTTGGCCAGTCATTTATAGGCCAATGATTCCAGTCTAATGGAAATCCATGTACAGCTACTGCATCAAGATGGGTAAAAGTGCCGTAAGATTTGAGCAGTGTTACAAATAAAGGATCAATTGGGGATATACCACCAAGAACAAGTTTAATATCTGAGTTTAATCTCCTTACATTTTCAGCAGCAATACTGATCATATATGAGAACTCTTTCCATTCAGGATCAATGTTGAAATCCCAGTGTGAAAGGTTATTGGGTTCGTTCCAAAACTTTATGGCTTCAATCATAGTTTCCTTTCATCAGAACTATTCATATGAATCGCTTTGATAGCTTGCTGCGCTGCAGAAAGTATTTCAGCATTGTCATTATTATAATTATTATTATGCCTGCAAATATATATTTCATGGGCGGGCATTCCTGTAACTTCAATTCCACTTGATCTTAACATTGCTACAACGGCAGCATGATTAGGTGCCCACCAGTTTGTTTCATCCCCTTCCAGGGTATTTTCAATGAAAGCCATTTTCGGCCAGCCCGATTCAAGCAGGATCTCACGTCCTTCAATTTTAATGTCTTCAGAAGTATCTATGTACTCCATACCGGGCATTGTGAATGTCTGAAAGATCATAAGTTTTTTAAACATTCTTGAGACTATATCTAACCCCAGCAAAGGATATCTCAAATGATAGAACACACCCATGAAAAGGATCAGATCGTAGCTTAGATTTTCTGCAGCCAGCTCATATATCTGCATCTTCTTATAAGTAATATTATTAATATCGAATTCTGATATTACCCAGTTTGCCTGCCGCAGATAATGATCATCTATGTCAATACCTGTGACTATCGCGCCTCGTTTAGCTAATTCAAGACAATAAAATCCTGCATTGCATCCAATATCCAAAACAGTCCAACCTGAGAGATCTTCCGGAATTTCAGGTGCAATTTGCTTCCACTTAAAGGATGGGAAATCCCCTAACGGGTGAGCAGGAGCTGTTTGTGTACCATCCGGTAAGTGGAGATTATGAAACCAGGGACCAATTTCAACAATCTGTTTCTCTAAAGGTGAAGATGGATTTATTATTTGAGTTTCAAGTGTTTTCCCGGTCACTGTTAATCCTAATATTATTATTAAAGTCCAAATCAAGAAAATATTTTATTAACTGTTGTGCACGGTGAGTAGCAGTATGTTCAGCTAATACCTTTAACATTGCCTTCCTGCCTATTTCAATTCTCTGGTGTTCTTTTATTTCACTAAGGAATTTTATTGTGTCACGGGAAGAACCCGCTACAAGTATTTCTTCCCCTATCTTAAAAATAGAATCTAATCCCTCCCAGAAATCACTTATAATCGGAGTTCTGCAGGCTGCTGCCTCGAATAATCTGACACTTGGGGAATATCCTGCTTCTATCATATCACTTCTAGTTACATTGAGCGTATACTTCTGTGAATTATAAAAGGACCTATGCTGGTCAGGATTAAGGTGATAGACGCGTTTTATATTATAAGGCCATTGTATACTTTCAGGGTACATCGGCCCTGCCACAATAAATGTTTTCTCGGGTTGAAGTCTGGCGGGTTTCAACATCAGTTCTTCAAGAGCAGGCTGCCGGTCATCACTGTATGTACCAAGATATCCCATATCATATTCCACGGGCGTTTCTTCATAGAAGTATTTCTCAGGATCAACTGAGCAATACAATGCTCGGGCAACTGGTGAACCATATACTTTTTCAAGTGTCACCAATGTTGGGCCGCCTGTGAAAGATAAATATAAATCAAATTCATGTATTAGCTCCGGAGTAAGATACTCGTTATCTCCGCGCTTCAATTTAGCTAATGTTACTGGTGTGTCGATATCATAAAAAGCTACTTTTCCTTTTGCTATTGAGAGTACCCACCGGGCAACTTGAACTCCCTGTGGAACATATGATCCAATTATAACAAGATCAGCTTCTGCTATTTCATTAACATTGAAATCTTCTAATTCTTCAATAGAATTGTAGATTACTGTTTTGCAAAAAGAAGGATTCGGCAGATCTCTGTTGGAAGCATACCACTCAAGATCACGTTCCAGAAAAAGAATCTGATGACCTTGCTTTCTTAACTCTCGCAGTAATCCCCTATACGTAGTTGCATGACCATTCCCCCAGGCAGATGTAATAGATAACCCTATAACAACTATCTTTAACTGAGGGACAATCATATCGTCACCTCTTTTTTGAATTTTGGAATTTCAAATAGTGCTTTCTCGAGTTCTTTAACTCTATGATAATAAGTATGTGTATTCAAAATTCTTTTCATTGCTGCTTGCCCAAATTTGAAAGCTCTGTCCGGAGTTAGCTCAGAAACTATTTCTGCGACCTCCTCCCCGTCATTTACAACCAGACATTCCTTATCTGGTTCTAAAAACATACCTATACCTTCCCAATTATCAGTGATAATGCAAGCACCTGCACCTGCTGCCTCAAAGATTCTGGTAGCTGGTGAATATCCGTATCTGACCATACTTTCGCGGTTTATATTAAGAACTGCGAGCGGACTGCTATTAAATGCATTATGTTCGCTTGTATAAATATGTCCCAGGCTCTGCAGGTTTTTAAAATCCGGTATATTCTGGTCCCACCCGCTTCCTCCAATGTTGAATATGTAATCTTGAAGCATGAAAGCAGGTTTAAAAAAGAATTCCCAGATTCTTTGCTCTCTGTCAGGCATTCTGTTAGCCAACAGGTTTAAGGAACCGCTGAACCTTTCTTCAGGGGGTACTCTGTAATGAGTGGTTGGATCCAGAGCATTATATACAGGGACGCACTTTACAGCACCGTTACGCGTGTATCCATCTATTACTGGATCACCACCACCGTACGTGAGTATTAAATCGTACTCAGGAATCAGTATTTTGAAAGGATCTTCGGGATCTTGCTCAATACGATCAAGTGTAGCAGGAGCATCAACATCCCAGAACAGTATAGCTTTATCATGAGTCTTCAATTTTAATACTTCTCTTTCAAGTAAAGTGTCAAATACCCCAACTCCACTGGCTTTAATGATTATATCCGAATCAGAGGCAAGATTCATTGTGTTAAGAACGGCTTTCTCAGTAGCTGCAGAATACACAACAATCTTCGCATATTCAGGATCAGCGATATCCCTGTTGTTTTGCCTGTCAAAAGCATCAGGTTCATAAAATGTGATTTTATGACCAGCATCATTAAGAGATTTCAGAATTCCTCTATAGTAGGTAGCAGCACCATTCCAATAAGCTGATACCAAACTGGAGCCAAAGAAAGCGATGTTAAAACTTTTTTTCATAATACCTTGTTTACGATAATTTTATTTGTTCTGGTTGTGTATCAAGTTTTAGTTCTTTACAAATTTCCATCAATTCATCAACTCGATGTTTGCAGGTATGTTTGCTCAAAACCGTCGAAAGTCCATGATTAGCCAATGATGCCGAAAGTGATTCATCGGTTAATAACTCATGCAAATATTCTTTCATTTCCTTAGCGTTATTTGCCTTCAAAAAATCTTTTCCGGAAGTGAACAAATTTTCCGAATCTGTCCATGGAGAACTGATTAGAGGTATACCGCAAGCAAGTGCCTCAAATGGACGGATAGTAGGTATTCCTTTAAGTATCTCAACGTAAGGGCGTCTGGGAATATGAATAGTCACTTTGCTCGTGGCGAATATACGGGGCACCAGATAATTAGGCAGCCACCCTTTAAAATTAATTCCTGCAGATTTCAGTTCAGTCATTGCCTCATCAGGATATCTGACCCCATAAGCTGATGCCTTTATTCCAAGTTCTTTCACAGGATCAATAAAGTACTGCCTGATTTCTGCAGAGCGTTCTTCATCACCCCAGTTACCGATCCATACAAGATCTGCAATTTTCCCTGCCTCAATTGGATGAAATATTCTGGTATCAGCAGCCTCATGCCAAACCCAAACTTTATCCATCCAGCTTTTATTTAAATATATATCCCTGATAATTTTTCCGTAAGCAAGTACACCGTCAAAGTTACTAAGATCATATTTCGCCATGCCCTCCGGATCTGAAATAGAACGGTGATGAGTATCATGGAACAATAGCCTGAATCCTCCATTAGATTTCCTTGCTTCACCCACTCTCTTAACAAGCTCATGCTCGTTCCATTCATGTACTAATACCAGATCAGCATCAGATAGTGCAAAACTGATATCTAACTCTTCCATTTTATAACGTTCCACTCTTATATCAGGATAAAATGAATAAAATTCATTGGCAAATTCAAACCCGTAGTTTTCTATCAGATTATTATAACTCCAGGAATTATAGGGTTCCATGATATGAACTGAATGTCCTCTGCTCATCAATTCTGTTGCAATACCCCGGAGGAAGTGAGCATTACCATGGTTCCAGTCAGAAATTACTGAGTGATAAAAAAGAACTATCTTCATATGATTCTTAAATTGTTTGTGTTTTCAGTTGTTTAATTTGTTCATAGACCTTAATATATTCATTGCCCATTCTAACGGAAGAGTAATCTTTTGAGCGGTTTCTGGCCAGACTGGAAAGCTGAAGTCTGTAATCCTCATCTTCAATCAAATCTTGTAAAGCAGCATTAAGCTCTTCAGGATCATTTGGGTCCACAAACAGTGCACATCCCTCCCAGATTTCGAGCAAACTATCAATACTACCCAATACTAGAGCACATTCTGACATTGCTGCTTCAAGAATGGATAATCCGAACGGTTCATATTTCGCTGGTAAAGTATAGATCGATGCGTGCGAAAACATCTCTGCCATTCTTTTTTCATTAATTATTCCCAGCCAATTTACATTATCAAAGTATATTTCTTCTTTGTCAGGGTTCTTGTAATCACCTGCAACATAAACGGGCCAGCTTAATAAAGGTGACACTTCAGCAACTAACCGGATATTTTTCGCCTCATCCCAAAGCCTCCCGGCAGAAAATATGTATGCTTCTTTTTCTGAAGGTGAGAATGCTTTAGAATTCCTTCCGTTAGAAATTACCTTCCTCAGATCAAACGAACCGTAAAACTTATTCAGGTAATCCATCATTGTTTTAGTAGGAGCGACCACTAGTTCTGCACTATTAAGTGCAGAAGTTACTTTTTCACGATAAGTTTTCCAGTAATTATCCGGCAAAATACCTTTAACTTCTGAAAACCAGGAATAAACGCATGAATGAGCGGTAAGAATAACAGGGGAATTCCAGGAAATAGAGGCATAAGAATATTCATTGAGATGTATCAGATCAGGTGCGTACTTCATTTCAAGATTGAGCAGCCAATCTCCTGCTTTAGAAATGTCAGACCAGGGATCCTGCATCCATTCCAGCTTGTAACTACTCTCCTCTAAAATTATATTTTTCAATTCTCTGATTTGTTTTAATTGATCAGAGTTGACTTCCTTGCCCATTGTAGCTAAAATGACTTCTATATTCTTTTTTTCCAGTTCTCTGATAAGTTCCATCGCAAATACCCATACTCCACCAATGGTATCTGCAGTCATCAATACCCTTTTTACATTTGAGGTCATCTCAATCCTTTACTTTTTTTTACTGGCAGTTTCTCTGCTGATGAATTTTGAAAAGCGGCTTTCTTTACCATCACTGGTGGTTTCCTGATATAGAAATGCTAAGTTGGAGTCATCAAATTTATCGAAGAATTCGTCCCAGGTGATCTCTTCCAAAGTACCTTCTCCGCTGTAACCCGGAAAATCAACTCTTAAAAGTCCGGCATGCTCTTTTCCTTTCTCAGTACCTTTTACAGTTGCCGGTTTACCACCTCGTTTTTCTATCCATTTTTTTATTTCATTGTGATCAGTTGTAATTTTTTGTTCTCCCGATGCCATATTAATCCTCATATGTTTCTATTATATATTAAATCAATTACTTCGGTTACTTTTATTACTTCTTCAATTTCTTTATCGTAACCGCTATTTAAAGTAAGTTTTTTGGTCCAATTAAGAATTGCACCTGTACCCCAGTTCTCTGGCGGTTCAGCGATAACTTCTCTGGCTGTCCAATTATAATGCTCGGTAATAAAATGGTAGAATGAACCATTTATGTTTTTCATTGAGAGGCCTCCCTTGGTGCCATAGAAGGAGGCTTCAATAATTGCATCATATCCTGCGGATAATTTCCATGAACAGCTTAGATTCAAACTTGCATCATTCTCAAGATCTATTCTGGCAATTGCATAATCTTCAACTTTATCTTCATCGTCCGGATAAAAAGGTTTTCCCTGAGAAAATAATTTACTGGTTACATTTACGATTTTGGGAAATCCAGTTATCCATAATGCCAGGTCGATTAAATGAATTCCAAGATCTATGATACAACCCCCTCCTGACAACTTCGGATTATAAAACCATTCTTTATCCGGGCCATAAGCATTATGGAATACAAGATTAACCGCATAGATTTTTCCTATTGCCTCATTCATAATGAGCTCTCTCATTTTCTGTACCCCCGATACGAACCGATAGGAAAAATCGACCCCTAGAAGTTTATTATTCTGCTTTGCAGCGCTTATGACTGAAACAACTTCATCCGAATTTCTACCCAGAGGTTTCTGACAAAAAACCGCAGCTCCTTTATTGAGGGCTTTAATAGTTTGTTCAGCATGTAATGCACTGGGAGTTGCTATTACAACAGCATCTGGATTTGAATCCAATAAATCGTCCATGTCGGTGTAGAGCTCTGCACCGGATGCTGATTCTGCGGCTTTGTGAAGAAGATTCAACTCTGAGTCTGCAATTGCATATGGTTCAATCAATTTGCTTTCGATTACAGCATCCATCCTGTTTCTCCCGATCCATCCTACTCCAATAAATCCTACTCTTGGTTTGGGAGGGACAAGGATCTCTCTGATATCTCTTATTTTATCGGTTTTACTCATAAGATCATCAAGGCTTTGATTAATCCCTCGGGTTGATAAATGATGGCTTCCATTGCGGTATCAAATTCATGAATTGAATAATTCTTGTATAAGGGGAACGGATTTAATCTACCGGCTGCGACTTCCTTTACCGCATCCTGTATTCCTTTTATATAGATTTGAGGATCACGTTCATGCGCATTTATTACATCTATTCCCCGCCAGTTCCAAAGCTGCATATTCACTGATCTTTTATCATCCTGATGATATCCCGCAATGATGAGCTTCCCCCTTATAGAAGTCAGTTCCCCAGCCAGATCAAGTGGAAGTTGTTTACCCGTTGCTTCAATTACTCTGTCACACAACCGGTCATCTGTTATTTTTTTTACCTGATCTATTATCTTCCAATAATCATCAAATTTTACAGTGTGAGCAGCACCATTCTCTTTGGCAAAGTTCAGAGCAGAATCCCGTCTGGAAATAGCCATAACTGTTGCCCCATAGTTTGAGATAATCGATGTTAGAAGTAAACCCAGGAAGCCCATACCCACGATTGCTACAGTTTGACCAGGCTGAATATCACTCCTGTGGAATATGTTCATAACGCATCCGAGCGGTTCACCCGGGAATGGTTTATCTTTTAATACTTCTGGAATTTTCACCACACTTTGTTCTTTAGCTATATCGAATTGAGCAAAGGAATTATAACTGAGAGAAGTAACTGCATCACCGATATGGACCTTACTTACAGCTGAACCTATTTCATCTACTATTCCCCACCCTTCGTGACCCGGAGCGCCGGGCTTCAATGGATACTCGAACCAGTCTCTTCCTTCCCAAACCGGAATGTTTGATGCACAAATACCACAACCGGAAATGCGGATCCTGACTTCATCTGCCTGAGGTTCGGGTTTGGGAACTTGCTTTAATTCATATTTTTTAGGCGATGTAATGACAACAGCCTGCATCAGATCTGTAGAAGTTAATGGTTGCTGTTTTTCAATTAGTTCATTTTGATCACTCATTGTGCTACCTTTAACTCAAGTTCTGTATTTAATCTTCTATTTTTCAGGAGCCATTTATATAACTTTTCCACTCCCTCATTAACGTTTACCTTAGGTTCCCAACCAGTTATACTTTTGAATTTTTTAATATCAGATACATAATATTTCTGATCCCCTGCTCTCCAGCTGCTAAATTTTATCTGAGGTTTTTCCCGAATCAGTTCTCCCATATAATTCAATATCTCCAGTAGACTAATGGTGTTAGCCGCTCCTCCTCCTATATTAAAAACTTCTCCACTGATTTTATCAATATTTTCATGCGCTTTCAGCATAGCATCGATAAGATCTTTCACATACAGAATATCTCTTACCTGATATCCGTCTCCGTATAGAGTTATTGTTTCACCCTGGATTGCTTTGATTATGAAATGTGCTACCCAACCCTGGTCTTCTGTTCCGAATTGGTGAGGACCATAAATACAGCTCATCCTGAACACTACTGTAGGTAGATCATAAATCCTGGCATAATCTTTAATATATTGATCAGCAGCTCCTTTCGAACATCCATACGGACTATGAAAATCAAGATTCCTTGTTTCACTTATTCCGTTTAATTCAACCTTCGGATCAACCGGATTATATCTTTTCTCTTGTATTATAAGTGAAATATCATCCAATTCACCATAAACCTTATTTGTTGAGGTAAAAAGTAAAGGAATTGGTTCATTCTGAGATCTAACAGCTTCAAGCACATTTAGAGTCCCCCTGATATTAACTTCGAAATCATTTAAAGGTTTCTCAAGGCTTGTAGTAACTGCTACCTGGGCGGCAAAGTGAAAGACACTATCTGCTTTTTTTACAGCTTCATTTACTGCAAAGAAATTTCTTATATCTCCAATCTGTACCTTTACACGGTCTCCATATGTATTAAGAAGCCATTGTAAATTTTGTTCTACTCCTGGACGGGAGAGGTTATCAAAAATTATAACAGATTTACCTGCCGATAATAACTCACTTGCAAGATTTGTCCCAATGAATCCGGCACCCCCTGTTATAAGAACAGGCCGGTCAGGATTTTTCATTAATTTGTATTTATAATTGCCGCTCTTCTTAATTTTTATATTCTTGGAAGATCTTAAGCCATCTTCCGAAGAATAACCAAAATTGACCATTGCTTTTACACCCTCGAGTCCTTCTTTCTCCCATACTCTATATAATAATTTTGGACTGTCATCACTTCTCTTGATGCCAAAATAAAGATGTCTTTCATCGCCGGCAAAAAAGTCGCTTAGATGATCAGTATTAATATCGTTCAATGAATACCAATATGCTCTTTCAACAGGAGCTTCAATAAATTTTACGAATGCCTTTAATTGCCTGTACTCATCATGTCTCCATGTTGAATACCCCGCCTGGGTAATCCATATCTCTGGCATAAGTCCATGTTTTTCTAATACGTTTCTTACTTTTACAATCGGAATACCCCATTCCTTCCAATCATTTTCCCATGTGCCCGGATAACCATGAATTCCAACTGCATCGATCAGATTCATTACATTGCGTTGACACATTAATTCAATCCAGTTTGGATCAACTCTGGACATTCCACCCAGAACTGTCTTCTTTCCTCTTTGCTTAACCCAGTAGGCTGCTTTTCCGATCATTTCGCTAAATACTTCCCAGGAGGGATCCAACCGCCAATCCCAATTATTTATATCATTGACCTCGTTCCATAGTTCTATCCATTCAAAATACTTTCCATACTTTGTGATAATGATATCCAGGAAATCGGCATAATCTTTAGCGTTCTTGGGAGGAGATGATATTTTGGATTCTATTCCTAAAGAAGGAGGCATATAAGAAAAGCATGGCAGTATATTAACCTCTTTGGAAAGTCTGGAGAATAACCATGAAAACCATTTCTCTCCTGATTTGTTATACCAATCCGCCCAGGAAAAACCTGTTCTAAGTTCAGTTATACCCAAAATCTTTAATGAGTGGATTGCATCCTCCACTCTTTGTTCATCACCCGGCTTAAACCATTCTACAAACCCAATAAGCGGATTAATTTCATCTTTTATTTTTTTCATATTGTCAATCCCCGTTTATCCAGTTCTGCATTTGCCATATCTATCTGATCATTAGCACTCTGATTAACCAGCCACTCAGATAATTCAAGCAGTCCTTCTCTGAGATTTACTTTTGGGCTGTATCCTAAAACAGTTTCAGCGGAAGATATATCAGCATAACAATGCCTGATATCTCCAATCCTGTATTTGCCTTTTATTACCGGACTGATCTCTTCTTTATTCAACACCTGAGCAAGTTCATTGGCAATTTGTAATATTGTGTAAGGTTTACCACTTCCGATATTAAACACTTTCCCATCCGACTCTGAAACTTCAAGTGCAAGCCTGCATCCGCGGGCAATATCATATACACTCACAAAATCACGCATTTGGTTACCATCTTCATAAATTAAAGGTGGGTTATTATTGAGGTAGCGTGACGCGAAAATGGCAAGTACTCCTGTATACGGATTTGATAATGCCTGCCTTGTACCATATACATTAAAAAATCTTAATGCTGTAACAGGAAAACCATATGCTTTTCCGGTTATCAAACACATCCTCTCCTGATCATACTTCGATAATGCGTAAATCGACGATAGAGATGGATTTTTAGTTTCCGGTGTTTTAACAGGTTTTAATGGCCTGCCTTCCTCATCAGACAATTCCCATTTACCTTTCTTTAGCTGATGAATTGTCCTTTCAACTCCCGGATACAATGATCCATCCTCTTTTTGATATAAACCTTCTCCGTAAACACTCATGCTTGAAGCAATGACCAATTTCTCTACTGGTGTTTTAATTAGCTGTTCTAGCAATACAGCCGTACCAATATTATTGACATCGGTGTAATTTCTTATTTCATACATACTTTGACCTACCCCGACTGCAGACGCGAAATGAAAAACTGCGTCGATTCCTTTCAAAGCTTTTTCTATATGTTCAGGATTGCGGATATCGCCATATATGAACTGAATATGAGAATCGAGGTAGGAAGGGGGAATTGATATATCTCCGTGTACCTGCGGAGAGAGATTATCAAGAATTGTTACAGAATAATCAGAGTTTAATAATTCATCTGCCAGGTGTGAGCCAATGAACCCGGCTCCACCAGTAATCAAAATATTCTTCTTCATATTTTCTCTCTTTCATTTAATAAAATGATATTCAACTTATCTGATGTAACAATTACCAGTCCTTCCCTCTTCACTTCTTCTTACATTCATTCATCTTTGCAACCCCTATATCATTCCTTGCAAAAAGCAAAGAAAATATTGACTATCACAAGGTACTTACATTTTTATACTATATAATTAAATTGGTTTTATCAAGTTGATATATTTTTTTTCTCCTGTGTATTACTAACTTCGAAATCATCTAAATCCTCTTTTTCAAGATGCGTAACCGGCTTTTCACCCATCATGCTCCGGAGTGTGTTTTTTAATTTCATTAACTGAATAAAGAGATCATGTTCTGGAACCTGGCCTGAAGAATGCATTGGACTTTTGAAATAAAACGAAAGCCAGTCCTGAACTCCTGCCATCTGTCTGCTCTTGGCAAAATCCATCAATAAAATGAGATCAAGTACTAATGGAGCAGCTAGAATTGAATCTCTGCATAAGAAATTAATTTTTATCTGCATGGTATAGCCAAGCCATCCAACAATATCTATATTGTCCCAACCTTCTTTGTTATCACCGCTGGGAGGATAATAATTTATTCTTACCTTATGATAGAAGTCCTTATATAATTCAGGATAAAGCTCCGGCTGTAAGATTCCATCTAAAACTGATAATTTACTTTCTTCTTTCGTTTTAAATGAGCCGGGATCATCCAGAACTTCACCATCACGATTACCGAGAATGTTACTTGAAAACCAGCCCTGTAACCCCAGCATTCTTGCTTTGAGCATAGGAGCAATCACAGTTTTTATTAACGTTTGCCCGGTTTTAAAATCTTTACCGCATACCGGAACGCCATTATGTTCTGCAAGTTTTATTAGTGCAGGAATGTCAACCGACAGATTCGGTGCTCCGTTTATATAAGGGATACCCTCAGATATGGCGGCATAAGCGTATAACATACTTGGAGATATACCAGTATGACTATTTCGCATTGCATTTTCAAAATTTTCAATCTTCTTATGTACCCCGTTCATATTAATAAATATTTCCGTGCTGCCGCACCAGATCATTACTACTTTTTGAAGATTATTAGCTCGTTTGAAATCTCTTATGTCCTCTCTTATTTGTTCCATTAGTTCAAATTTATTCTTGCCCTGTTTGACCCATGTACCATCCAGTTTTTTAACATATTTTTTATCAAATACCCCCTGCATTGGCTTTAGATGCTCTAATTCATGTCTTACCCTTTGCAAATCTTCTTTACTAAGAACTCTCGCCTGAATAGCTGATTCATAACAATTTTCATTTCGAATATCCCATCCTCCAAAAACAAGTTCTTCAGGAGAAACTAAAGGAACAAAATCTTTAATTTTGGGAAACCTTTCTTCACTTCTTTTTCCTAGCCGTATAGTACCCATTTGGGTCAAAGATCCAATAGGTAGTGCGCATTTTTTGTTGATGGTGTGAATTCCAGCGAGGAATGTAGTGGAAACAGCCCCATTAAGCCCAATAATCAGAACACCTAATTTTTGGTTCTGCTGCATATCCATATAAAATCCTTTGTGTTTATGACACATATTTCATTTTAATATATTTTGAACTTAAACACAATGTTTTCAGGTTTTTTCTCGAAACTTGTTACTTTAAGCATTTGCAGAGTTTTTATATATTGACAGAAGTGAATGTCAATTCTTTTGAAGCTTGCCCGGTAAGTTAGCAGCATCACGGTAGATTACCTTGACATTAATTAAGTCATATACTATTTTTACGTACATTAAAATTTAATAACTGGATATGTTAACTGAATTTGGAAAGATCTTTATTTTTTTGCTCTTAGCCGGAATGTTTGTGATGGTTGCTGTTCTCTTCTCTAAATTTATTCGTCCTGCCAGACCCACAAAAGAAAAGCTTATGACCTATGAATGCGGCGAAAACCCCCTGGGCACTCCGTGGATTAAATTTAATATAAGATTTTACGTTGTTGCGCTTATTTTTCTGATCTTCGATGTTGAAATCGTTCTCCTCTTTCCTTGGGCTCTTGCCTACAAAGAATTTGGCATATTCGGTTTTGCAACAGGTCTAATCTTTCTCCTTATACTAGGTCTGGGTATGGCTTATGAATGGCGAAAAGGAGATCTGGAATGGTCACGTCCTCCAATTGTTCCTCCAGTACTTAAGAAACCTGAAGAAAAATACAAAGATAATTTAATTAAACCTGAGTTAGTTCAGGAATTATCCGAAACCGGAATTTAATTTCCCTAATATAATATTATGAGTTTATTAGATACAGAATTTTCGGATGGGAATATTGTAATTGCCAAAGCCGATGACCTGCTTAATTGGGCAAGACTTTCATCTTTGTGGCAGTTAGGCTTTGGCCTCGCTTGCTGTGCAATAGAAATGATGGCAACTTCGGCTTCCCATTATGATTTTGACAGATTTGGTGTTATTCCACGTCCTTCACCTCGGCAGGCTGATGTTATCATAATGTCAGGTACCGTTACACTCAAAATGGCTCTGAGAATAAAAAGATTATATGAACAAATGCCTGATCCTAAATATATCATTTCAATGGGTAGTTGCTCTAATTGCGGTGGTCCATATTGGGAACATGGCTATCATGTACTGAAGGGTGTTGACAGAATTGTGCCCGTCGACGTATACGTCCCTGGTTGTCCTCCAAGACCTGAAGCTTTATTAGAAGGACTACTTAAATTACAAGAGAAAATCAGAAACGAATCCATGGTTAAAAAGACTGCCTAATGAACACAGAAGAAATTTTCAAGATACTCAAAACAGAATTTGAAAATGAAATATTGGAGCTTCAAACACTTCCCGTTGAACCCATTATTATTGTTGATCCAAAAGCAATTTGTAAAATAGGATTATTTCTTAGGGATACCACTGGATTGGAATTCGATTCATTAATGTGTCTTTCCGGTGTTGATGACGCTAACGGTGAGAAGAAATTAGCCGCAGATGGTTCTACAGTTATAAGCAGCGGAACATTAAGCGTCGTTTATCATCTGCACTCAATAAATATTAACCATAAAATGACATTAAAAGTCAGCACATCACGCGAACTGCCCGAAGTTGAATCCGTTGAAAGCGTCTGGAAATGTGCAGACTGGCACGAACGTGAAGCTTTCGATATGTTCGGAATAGTCTTTCTTCATCATCCGAACTTGATTCGAATTCTTATGCCTTATGACTGGGAAGCAGGATATCCTTTAAGAAAGGATTACAAGAATCCGGAGTTCTACCAGGGTATGAAAGTACCTTATTAATCAACATTACACTGAATCTTACAAAATAATTACACGCTCAAATGGCTTTTAAAACCGAAGAAATGGTTCTCAATATGGGTCCTCAGCACCCATCCACTCACGGAGTTTTACGACTAGAACTTGAGTTGGAAGGAGAACTGATAATTAATGTTAAACCACATATTGGTTATTTACACCGTTGTTTTGAAAAACACGCAGAAGTTATGACTTACCCTCAGATAATTCCTTATACTGACAGAATGGATTACCTGGCTTCAATGTATAATAATTATGGTTATGTGGTTACAATGGAAAGATTGCTGGGCATCCAGGTTCCTGAAAGAGTAGAATACATTCGTGTAATTATGGGAGAACTGCAGCGAATAGCTTCTCACCTTGTGGCTCTTGGAACTTATGGTGTTGATATCGGTGCTTTTACGCCTTTTCTTTACTGCTTCAGGGATAGAGAAAAGATACTTTCTCTTTTTGAGATGACCTGCGGAGCTCGTCTATTATATAACTATATGTGGATAGGCGGGTTATCTCATGATTTGCATCCTGATTTCATCCGGCAAACTAAAGAATTCATAAAATATTTTAAACCAACTATTAAAGAATTGAATAACTTACTGAGTTACAATAAGATCTTTATAGAACGGACGGCAAATGTTGGAGTTCTTCCGGTTGAAACTGCTGTGAATTATGGTATTACAGGCCCAAATCTGAGAGCCAGCGGTATAAAATTCGACTTGAGAAAAGATGATCCTTATTCAATATACAACAGGTTTAATTTTGATATCCCTATTGGGAAGGGAGATCACGGTACGCTGGGTGACTGCTGGGATAGATATTATGTCAGAGTTCTGGAAATGGAAGAGAGCCTAAGGATTGTTGAGCAGGCCATAGATCAAATTCCTGATGGTGATGTTCAATCAGCACTGCCTAAGAAAATAAAACCTCCTGTGGGTTCAATTTATGGAAGAGTGGAAAACCCTAGAGGTGAATTAGGATATTTTATAATTAGTGACGGTTCAACAAATCCTTTCAGGGTCAAGGTGCGTGCTCCTTCATTTGTTAACCTCACAGTTCTTGGTGAATTATGTAAGGGTCACCTGGTTGCTGATGTAATCGCCATACTTGGCAGCATTGATATAGTACTAGGGGAAGTAGACAGGTAATTATTTAACATCTTATTATGGTTTGGTAAACTTATGTATGATCTTTTAAATAAAATAATAGGCAATGATTACCTGGCAGCGATAATTGCTGCCGCTCTTCCATTGTTTATTTTCATTTTACCTTTCGCTCTTTTTGCGGTACTAATGGAAAGAAAGGTTTCTGCATTTATGCAGGACCGTATTGGTCCTAACCGTACTGGTTATCATGGAATGCTTCAGACTGTTGCAGATATCTTAAAGCTTATTCAAAAGGAAGATATTGTTACCTCAGAAAGCGATAAGAAATTGTTTAATTTCGCTCCAGTGCTGGTATTCATTGGAAGCTATGGAGCTTTTGCTGCGATACCTTTTTCGAGCGGGTTTATTGGATCCGACATTGATTTAGGGATTTTTTACATTCTCGCAATTTCCAGTCTGGTAGTTGCCTCTATCCTGATGGCCGGATGGGCATCAAATAATAAATATTCTCTCCTGGGTGCAATGAGATCTGCTGCTCAAATTATAAGTTATGAAATACCTACTGCGCTTGTTATCATTACAGTTGTAATTGTAACCGGTACGATGAACCTTAGAACCATGAGTGAATGGCAGACTCCATACTTCTGGAACTGGCTCATATTCGGAGGAGCCACTGCAGGTATTACAAAGTTATTGCTTATACCTTTTATGCTGGTAGCATTCCTTATCTTTTATATAAGCTCTCTGGCTGAAGTAAATCGTACTCCTTTTGATATTCCGGAAGCTGAATCAGAACTTGTGGCAGGTTTTCATACTGAATATTCAGGAATGAAATTCGCTATGTTCTTTCTGGCTGAATATGCAAATATGTTTGTAGTATCAGCCATTGCAGTAGCCTTGTTTTTCGGAGGCTATCAATCTCCCTTTGGATATTTAGGCGATCTTTTTGGAATTGAATGGCTGATTCCTCTTGAACAGTTCCTCTGGTTCACTATTAAAGGTTTGCTCTTTGTTTTTGTTCAGATGTGGCTCAGATGGACTTTACCCCGTCTTAGAGTGGATCAGCTTATGACAGTATGCTGGAAATATTTAATTCCTTATTCTTTTGCAAATTTGATAATAGTCGGAGTAATAAGTTTAATCTGATGAAACAATATTTTAAAAATACATGGGATGCAATCTGGACAGTACTCATCGGCATGAAGATCACCTTCAAACATCTTTTTACCCCTGCAGTAACCATTCAGTATCCAGATGAAAAGTTGCAACTTCCGGAAAGAAGCAGAAACCGTCTTTATGTAAATATAGATGATTGTATTGGTTGTGATCAATGCGTGAGAGCATGCCCGGTTGATTGCATTACATTGGAAACAGTAAAAGGTGTACCCGGAGATGATCTTGGATTAACTTCTAATGGAAAGAAAAAAGCACTTTGGGTAACAAAATTCGATATTGACATTGCAAAGTGCTGCTACTGCAGCCTCTGCGTGTATCCTTGTCCTACTGATTGTATTAAAATGACTGATATCTATGAGTTCTCAGAATGGGATAGAGATAATCTTATATATCATTTCGGCGTTATGTCAGATGATGAAGTAAAAACCAGAAAAGAAAACTTCGCCAAATTCGAAGCAGAAAAAGCAGCACAGAAAGCTGCGGCTGCAGCCGCCCCTAAGGCAAAACCGCAGCCTTTACCAGAAAAACCAGCTGAAAACTAATAGTGGTAAGATTATGACAATTTATGACTTCATGTTTTATTTATTCGCCGCGGTTACATTACTATCAGGTTTTTTTGTTGTCTCAACAAAGAACATAATCTATTCAGCCTTTTCCCTGCTCTTTACATTTATGGGAGTTGCAGGATTATATGTTTTACTCGGAGCTGATTTTATTGCGATTGTCCAGGTTATGGTGTATGTTGGCGGCATTTTAATTCTTATGCTCTTTGGTGTAATGCTCACGAATAAAATAACAAACGTTCAGATCAGAACAGGTACTCTTCAGATTATTCCGGCAATTATCGGAGTGGGTCTGTTCGCCGGTATTCTCACTAATATACTTCTGAATACTGAATGGAAAGCATCGAATATTGAAATTCCTTTAAAGACGACTATTTTTGATCTCGGAAGATATCTTATAACCGATTATGTATTAATTTTTGAAGTTCTCGGTATTTTGCTGCTTGTTGCTCTGATCGGCGCGGCAACTATTGCAAGAAAAGATAGTTATTAAAATTTATTCTTAAAATTCAGGAGCTCTATTTTGCTTCAGGTAGGTTTAAACCACTATTTATTTGTTAGTGCAATTTTATTCTCTTTAGGCATCTTCGGTATTGTCACCAGGAGAAATGCTGTTATGGTGCTTATGGGATTAGAGCTGGTTCTTAACTCCGCAAATATCAACTTTGTTGCTTTTGCTAAATTCGGAAATTTCGGAATGAGCGGACAAATAATAGCTCTATTCGTAATTATACTTGCAGCAGCTGAAGCAGCAATTGCTTTAGCTATCGTATTAAATATTTATAAAACATTCTCCACAGTTAATGTGGATGAGATTGATAAACTTAAAGAATAGCACCATGAACGAAACATTTATTTTAAATATATCAATTGTTGTTTTGTTTCTCCCGCTGCTGGGCTTTGCTTTACTTATCTTTTCAGGTAAGAAACTTCCCAAAGCTCATATTGTTGAGACGCTCATTTTGTTCGCGGCTTTAGTATTATCAATAATTATTGGTTTCACTAAATTAGCTTACTACCGGGATCACAACATTATCGGTGAATTAAGCTGGATCAGTTTACAGAATGTACCGGTACTCGGGTCACTTAATATTGATCTTGGGATTAAGCTTGACAACTTAACTGTTATTATGCTCTTTGTAGTGAACCTTATCAGTTTTCTTGTACATCTCTTTTCTATTGAATATATGAAGGGAGATAAAAGATATAACCGATATTTTGCCTACCTCGGAATTTTTACCTTCTCAATGCTTGGTATAGTACTAACTCACAACATACTGATGATGTATATTTTCTGGGAGCTGGTGGGACTCTCATCATACTTGCTTATTGGTTTCTGGTTTGAAAAGAAATCTGCGTCAGATGCTGCAAAGAAGGCATTCCTGGTAAATAGAATCGGTGATATCGGCATGTTCATCGGTATTATGATACTATTTACTAATTATAAAACTTTTACTTTCGATACTATCTTCGCACAGATAAGTGCGGGAAATTTGCCATTTAACAGCCCCATCTGGTTAACTGCAGCCGGGATACTTATCTTTATGGGTGCTGTAGGAAAATCTGCTCAGTTCCCTCTTCATGTTTGGCTTCCGGATGCAATGGAAGGTCCAACTCCTGTCAGTGCATTGATTCATGCTGCTACAATGGTTGCAGCGGGAGTTTATCTTGTTGCAAGGATCTTTGTTTTATTGACAGCAGATGCAATGTTAACCATTGCTATTATTGGTGCCGTTACCGCATTCGTGTCCGCAACAATTGCGCTTACACAAAATGATATTAAAAAAGTTCTGGCATACTCAACCGTAAGTCAATTAGGGTATATGATAATGTCACTGGGTGTGGGAGCTTTTGCCTTTGCATTCTTTCATCTCGTAACACATGCATTCTTTAAAGCTTGTTTATTCCTTGGATCAGGTTCAGTGATTCATGCCATGCATCACGAACAGGATATTAGAAATATGGGTGGATTAAGAAAGAAACTACCTGTTACTTATGCAGCATTTCTTATTTCTACACTGGCAATTTCAGGTGTACCTTTTACATCAGGTTTCCTGAGTAAAGATGGTATCCTTGCCGGAACTCTTGCCTTTGGTAATCTTACAGGACATTGGTTAATTCCGGTAATTGCTTTCGTTGTTGCGCTCATGACCGCATTCTATATGTTCCGGCTTGTAATTATTACTTTTCACGGTGAACCTCGTGATCATCATAAATATGAGCATGCACATGAGTCTAAATGGGTAATGACACTTCCCTTAGTAATCTTAAGTGTACTTTCAATTTTCTTTTGGTACAGCTATAATCCTATAAACGCTGAATCGGGGTGGTTCCTTGATAAATGGATTAAAACACCTGCGACAATAGTTCCCCAGGATATGAGATTTGATTTTATGAAATCAACAGCCTTTGTGGAGACTGCACAACAAAGCACGGGTGAATACATCACACATTCCGAAAATTATGTGCACACGATGCATTCGGTTCATTACCCTGCTATGATTTTATCATTAGTTGTCGGCGGCATTGGAATCCTCCTCGCCTTTTCCTTTTATCAGTGGAAAAAGTTTGATGCAGATAAGTTAGCTGCCAGATTGAGCCCTCTTTACAAATTCTCGATGAATAAGTGGTATTTCGATGAACTCTATAATAACTATATAGTAGAAGGTAACCTCAAATTCAGCAGATTTCTATCCTGGTTTGATAATACCATAATAGATGGTATTGTCAATGGTGCAGCGAAAGTCACACGTCTGGTTTCGGAGGTAAATAATTTATTTGATAAATATGTGGTTGATGGTCTGGTTAATTTTTCTGCCTTCCTGAGTGGAAGTATAGGAATGGGTTTCAGAAAGTTTCAGACAGGCAAAGTCCAGACATATGTTGTTTTTGTTGTCTTTTCAGTGATTATTTTGTTGTTCATTTTCAGACCATTCTTTTAGAATGTTCATTATTTAATGATCTCTTTCATTAAATATATTTTTATGCAAAAAGTTAAATCAGAGGCTTAAATTTATGGGATTTCCAATTTTATCATTGATAACATTTTTGCCTGTTCTTGGAATGATATTCATACTATTCATTCCGGGTAAGCAGGAAAAGGTTATAAAATATCTTACACTACTTATCACATCTATTCAGGTTGTGCTTGCCGGCTTTATAATGATGAACTACAATTATGGAGCGGCCGGTGTTTTCGAACAGAATTCTTTTCAATTTATTGAAAAATTGCGATGGATCGAAATATCGGGCATTTCCTGGCTTGGAACAGTTAAAATAGACTACTTCCTTGGAATTGATGGTATTAGTGCGCCAATGATTCTGCTTACAGCATTGATTAGTTTTATCGCTACTTTATCTTCCTTCTCAATTAGTAAATCTGTAAAGGGATATTTCGCATTATTCCTTCTGCTTGATACAGGAATGATGGGTGTATTTGGGGCATTGGATTTCTTCCTTTTCTATGTGTTCTGGGAATTAATGTTGCTGCCGATGTATTTCCTCATAGGCATTTGGGGAGGTCCCAGAAAAGAATATGCTGCTATTAAATTCTTTATATATACATTGCTAGGCAGCGTTTTTATGCTGCTTGTCATGATTGGATTATATTTCAGTACAAACGAAGTTATGGTAGACGGAACAAAGGTATTCACATTTAATATCCTGTCAATGATGGATATTAATAACTACACACAGACAGGAATATTGTCTCCGCTTAATCCCCATAATCTTCGCTTTATTGCCTATATTGCTCTGTTCATTGGCTTTGCTATAAAAATTCCTATGTTCCCTTTCCATACCTGGCTTCCGGATGCGCATGTTGAAGCACCTACTCCTATTAGTGTTATTCTTGCAGGTGTACTGCTTAAGATGGGTACGTATGGAATACTTCGTATAAGTTTTCCTGTATTCCCTGAGATCACCAGAGATCTTGCCTGGTTTATTGCTCTTTTCGGTGTAATTAACATTATTTATGGAGCGCTAGTCGCCTTAGCACAAAAAGATTTTAAGAAACTTATTGCTTATTCATCAGTTTCTCATATGGGGTATGTCCTGCTTGGTATGGCATCAATGACCTCGATAGGTATTAATGGTGCAATATTCCAAATGTTCAATCATGGAACTATTACTGCAATGCTTTTTCTCATTGTTGGTGTTATTTACGATAGAACACATACCAGAGGATTGGATGATTTTGGCGGGTTAGCCGCTCAAATGCCTGCTTACACAGGATTTGTTACTGTTGCTTTCTTTGCGGCTATCGGTTTACCTAGCTTAAGCGGATTTATTTCTGAAGCCTTTGTATTCCTTGGTGCGTTCAGTGTTGAAAGCATCAGAACTCTTACAATCATTTCAACTCTTGGTATATTACTTGGAGCTGGTTATATGCTATGGACTCTTCAGCGCATATTTTTCGGCAACCTTAATCCAAAATGGAACACGCTTGCTGATCTTACCGCTCGTGAGTATTTAATGCTTGTCCCATTATGCATTATTATTATTTTCCTTGGTGTATATCCTTCAGCAATGCTGAATATGATGAATACATCTGTAAATTCACTCGTAACTTTTATGCTCGAGATGCCGGCTAATTTTACTCTGAGTGGTTTTTAATTTAATAAGGTTATTTTAAAACAGAAACAAATATGAATTTCAACGCTATATACAACAGTATCTTTTACCTGAATCCTGAAATTGCTGTCTCCGTTTTCCTTATCCTGATAGTAATGCTTGATCTGATTCTGGGAAATAACAAAAAATTGATCCCTTATCTCGCTGCTGCAGGCATTGCTGTTGCGGCTTACTTTGTTTTTGATCAGCTTACTTTCAGTGGGTTTGCTTTTTCCAAAATATTGCAGCCCACCGATAATTTCGGAATGATTACTGTGGATGTATTTGGTGCCTTTTTCAAAATTGTTGTGCTTATCGCTGCAGCTTTCATTGTACTATTTTCCTGCTCTTCCAAAGAAATAGTGTTAAGTATAGACAGGTTAGGTGAATATTATACCTTAATTTTTGGTATGATACTCGGTATGTTTCTTATGATTTCTGCTTCCGATCTTATACTGATGTATCTCTCTCTGGAGCTTGTTTCCCTTTCATCCTATGTGCTTGCTGGTTTTACCAAATTGCATGCTAGAAACAGTGAAGCAGCACTGAAATATATTATTTATGGTGCAGTATCTTCCGGACTTATGTTATTCGGTATTTCTATTTATTTCGGAATGACAGGTACAACCAATTTATATCTGATAAACTCACTTATTCAGGCACCTCAGATTAACTTCTATGCTTTGGGCATTGCAACAATTCTGATTTTTGCCGGAATGGGTTATAAGATTTCAGCAGCACCATTCCATTTCTGGACACCCGACGTATATGAAGGAGCGCCAATTACAATCACAGCTTTTCTTTCGGTAGCAAGCAAAGCAGCAGGATTCGCATTACTTATCAGATTCATAAAAACCACTTTTGTAGTATCAGTTAATCCTGCCGGATTCTGGCAAATGATTCCGGTTTTTCCCTGGAAAGAAATGCTTGTGATCATTTCCATATTAACAATGACTCTTGGTAACTTTACTGCTCTTGGACAGAATAATCTCAAAAGAATGCTTGCGTATTCAAGTATTGCACATGCCGGATATCTCCTTCTGGGACTTACAGTAATGTCAAACCAGGGCTTGATAGCTATACTGGTTTATTTCCTTATCTATGCCTTTATGAATCTTGGCGCTTTCTTTATAGTCATGCTCATTGCAAATAAAATTGGAAGTGAAGAACTGGATGATTATAAGGGCTTAGGATATTCTACTCCATTCCTTGGCATTGCACTTTCAATGTTTTTGATATCCCTGATTGGTCTGCCTCCTTCGGCAGGATTTATTGGTAAACTTTATATATTCATTGCTTTGGTTGATGCTAATATGATCTCACTGGCTGTTATAGCCTTACTAAATACCGTTGTATCTCTCTACTATTATGTTAGAGTATTAAAAGCAATGTTCCTTGATAAACCCAATGAGACAGTCTTACCATATAGGGAGAATGTTTATAACACTTCTATTGTAATGGTCTTATTAGCTCCTGTTGTAATATTCGGACTATATTTTGCACCAATAGTTGAATTTGCAAAGAGCTGCGTTACAATATTTGGAATGTGAAAAAACCTCCGGGATGTATAAATTCCGGAGGCTTTCTGATAGCTCACACTATAAATCAGAAATTATTATACTCCGGTTTTAACTTCTCGATCCACATCTGTTCAAGCGTTTCCAGTTCCTCTTTATAATTAATGGTCTCCCCTTCTTTTGGTTCAAGTCTGTCGATTACCACAAAGCTGAAATTCTCTTCACCATAAGTATCATAATCTTTTTGTAATTCTTTAATTTTACTGGATAAATACTTCAGCTCAAACTTGAATTTATTAATCTTTGCGGGAACATTCGTTCCGCTGCCAATAAACATTTTGCCATTTACTTTATTCTTCACCTGGAATATACCCATTGGAGTGTGGGTTTGCTTATAGGCTTTTTTTAACTCTGCTTTTCTTTCCATCTATTCACCTCATTTTGATACTGTCAATATAACTTTTTCTTAACCCTGAAAGTTTTTCAGGATTTTGCTGGATCAGCTGATACTTCCCTTCTTTACGTACCATAATTTTTTCTTCAACGAAATAACGTCTTATACTGCAGTAATCTTCAAAAATTTCTTTGATTTTACTGTCTACTTCAGATTCAGTGTAAATTTTATTTTCAATAAACTTACCTGCTATTTCCTCAAGTACAATCCATCTCTTCTTATGCTGTGCAGGAATTTTCAGTAATTTTCCATTTTTGAAAAATGTCTGTATTACTTTTTTTCTGTACTCGTTGATTCGTTCATCCTGCACATACTTCTCAATATTTGGAAATGACACAAATTCCTTGAGTGTTGTATTAAAAAGTTTCTGATTTACTTCAAACACCATATAATATTGATCTTTCCGTTTTCGTAATAGTCCCGCCTTTTCCATTTTTTTCAAATGGAAAGATACTGTAGAAGGAGCGAGGTTAAATCTGGCTGCTAATTCTTCAACATATTGAGGTTTTTCTAATAACGAATTTATAATCATAATTCTTGAAGAATCCCCCAGACTTTTCATTATATTAATACTTTCCGCAATCGTCATTTGATTTTTCCTACTTTAATTCGATATTTATCGAACTAAATATAGTATAATAATAATTTTTTGTCAATCTGTTTTTATGGATATCGAATTGGAAGGGTCAAAACTGGAAGGGAAACTATTAAGAATAATTTTTAATGTACTCTGTCTCTTCTTTATTTAATTTGAACAAATTAAAAATATAATTATCCAACTGTTCTATTTGATCCCCTCCTTTAATTATTAAATTTACCATTTCACGGATTTGCACATGAGTTTCTTCGTCCAGAATTGGGAGCGGTAATACCTCTAAATGACTCCTCAGCACTTTTATCGAATTAAATTTCGATTTAAAAATGAATTGATAAACTGACGAATTAAATAGAGCAAGTATAGTTTTAATCGGATAGTAATGAACGTTAGGAATTAGAATATTTGCACTGTTTAACGTAAGACTCTGTTTATCATCATAGGCAACTACAAGTGAATTGGAAATGAATTTATAAACTAACTTCTCCTTAGCCCGGTACCTCTCAGTCGGCGCTGATTGCTGAAATGCCTCGGGAACATATTTAATAAACCTGCATGCTTCTTTTAGTCTGAATCTGGATATTTCCTTTCCGGTAAATACATTTTCATATCCTTCGGTTTTAATTGAAGAGACAAACTTCTTGTTGTCCCCTGTTACTATGCCTAATGCCCATTCAGCATTGTTTTTCAGAGTTTTATAATTTAAGGAATAAACTTTGTTGATAATGCTTTTCGAAAGTTCATCAGGATAAAAATTGAAACAGTAATCCTGATTTGATGCCAATACTTTTTGAGGACTAAGATAGATCCATGAATTCTTTATTATCTTAATGTGATGATCAACATTTTTCTGTGTTTCGGATATTTTTTTTATATCTAATCTGATTACCTTGGTAAATACATTTTTAAATAATCTGCCGAACATTGTAATCGAGGTGATTTCTGAATGATCCAGAATAAATTTTCTTATATCTTTATGTGTTCTGACATTCAGGATGGCTTCAGGCAATATGAAAACTATTTGTCCGCCTTGTTTTACCAGATCGAATGCTCTTCGTATAAAAAGTGAGAATGATTCTCCTGAAAGTATCTCAGGATATTTGGTACGCAAGCTTTTCAATCTATGACTGTTAAGATGCATTCCCCAGGGCGGATTACTTGCAACCAGATCATAATTATTGATAAAGGATTCAGGAAGATCATCTAAGCTATCAGAACAAAATACCTGCGGCGCAAAATGAATGTTATAATTCTTTAGTATTAAATTTATTCTTGCAATCCTCACCGCAATCGGATCAGTATCGATTCCTGCTATATTATACGGGTTAAGCTCTGCCGAAGCAGCTGCCAACAAAAATCGCCCGGTGCCGCAGCATGGATCCAGGAACTTGAAATTTGGTTTATAATAATCCCGGATTATTGATTCCACAACTTTACGCGGCGTGTAATAAGATCCCGTCTTAGCTTTACTTCCCTCTGCCAGTACTGATTGATAAATAAGCCCGAGAATATCTTCCTCATTAGGAAGATCAAAAAATAATAATTTCTTATATCTATCTAAATCTTCTGTTGAGATTGGCATCCAATCAAAAAGTTCCTTTTCCAGGTAGGGATTATTACTCCTGATGAGAACTGTATTTGTGGATTCATCCGCAATGAATTCTGCCCTCTCAAACTTCTGAAGAAGATTTAAGGAAAGATAAAATAAGGAGTAATTAATATCTAAATTGCTTTCAAGAATATAATTGATAATACATTCTACTGTGCCGGAAACCTCCTTATTCTCAGAATATTCAAGAGGTATAAAAGTTTTTATTGCTTTACTTTTATTCGCTCTTTTACTCAATCGCTCTATATCACCTGAGTTTATCTTTTTTTGCAGCTGTTCTATATCAACTTTGCTAAAAAATACTTTGCCTGTTTTGTTTACCGGATGGAGATAACCATGCCTGATCCAGTTTCGAATACTCGCTGATGTAATACCCAAAGTTTCCGCTATTTCAGCAGTACTTAAATATTCATTTTCAAATAATAAAATTGAATCCTGGTCCTTCATTATTCCATAATCCTTTCGATCAATACTTCCAAGCACTAATTCTAATCAGAGTCCTGCAGCTTAAACATCTTCTTCGTGAGCAAGTAGTGATTTAATAGTTTTTCCAATACCATCTTTTCAGAAATAAATTCCTGCTCGGATAAGTCAGAAACCAGGATATTACCATTTTCATTTAATGCTGTAATTACTTGTCTCCACTCAGATTGTGTTTTACCTGGCTGGTATTCAGATAACGTGATCAGGTATCTGATGGATCTCAGCTTATTTATACGAACGAACTCAATTACACTTGGCGGATTATATTTTGAGACTACCCAAATATCTTCTCCATCATCAGGAAAGTTAGTCTTAAAAATGCAGTCCAATTCAGCATAACCGGATTCTGAATAAATCATTTCGCACTTCCAGTGTTCTATCCATTCATACTCTCTTACCGGACAAAGAAGAGGAAAGATCTTTTCGGGAACTGTATCATGATGCATCGTATATGAAAAAAGTTTTCGGGAATAGTTCATTATATTCCTTTAATATAGTTGAGAAATCACTTCAAAAAATTAAAATAAATTATCCAAATATAAAGAAAAACGTAGGATGGATGAAAGTTGGTATACTTGGCTCAGGAGCAAATATGGTGGACCCGGACTTCCCTGAAGGAAACCTGATATGTTCATATCCGGTAATGGATAGTGGAATCAGGCATTCAAAGTCATGAAGAAATAGTTTATACTGAGAAAACCGGAGGAAACAGATTTGCTTATTATTCCGTATTATGTCAAATTTGTAGATCATTTTCCGGAGTATCATGTTTATCAGTTTCCTCAAACTCGCGTTCAGAAACCTTCTCAGGCATAAGATATTCTCCTTGATTACTATTATCGGACTGGCAATAGGTATGGCAGCGGCTATTGTAATACTCCGGTATATTTTCTATGAAAGTTCTTACGAAGACTTCAACAAAAATGGTAACAATGTCTACAGGATAACTGTAAGCAGGTATCAGAATGATGTCCTTCAATTTAAAAGTGCCCGCTCTTATCCGGGTTTAGCTCAACTCGTTCACGGTGAAATTCCGGAGGTTGAATTATCATCCCGCGCTTACCCCGAAGAGTGTTTGTTCAAATATGAAGATATTAAGATCAGCGGGCAGACTGTTCTATGGGTTGATGATCCTTTTATAAAAATGTTCGATGTTAATCTTATAAAACAGCTGACTTCAGAACCTCTAAAAAACACCTATACTACTGTAATCTCAGTAAATGCTGCGCACAGGTTTTTTGGAACAGAAAATCCGCTTGGTAAAACAATTATTCTTAATGAGGGCGTACCCTTTATCATTAATGGAGTATTTCAGAATTACCCTGAAAACTCTCATTTCAAGTTTGATTTCCTGTTATCAATGAATACTATCGGAGCTATCGAAGGTGATGAAATCCTCACATCAGTTTTTTATAACTGGCTGTATACTTATGTGCAGATAAAAGCAGGTTCGTCAACCAATCTCATTGAGCAGAAATTTCAAACACTGGTCAATGAACATTTTACCTATCTGAATGACACAAATAGCAAAGTTGATATGCACCTTCAGACTCTGCAGGATATTCACCTGAAATCTGATCTCAGCGAGGAAATATCAGTAAACAGTAATATGCAGACAATTTATTTTTTGCTTCTGATTGCTTTGATCATCATGATAACCGCCTGGATCAATTTTATTAATTTATCTACTGCAAGAGCTCTGGACCGTGCTAAAGAAGTAGGATTGAGAAAGGTGGTTGGAGCAGTCAGATCACAGATTGTAACTCAGTTTATATTCGAGTCTGCTCTTGTAAACATTATGTCTTTCTGTATATCCATTGGACTGGTTGAAATATCGAGATCATTTATCTCTCAGCTAATTAACAGGAACATTGGTGTTTCAATATTTGATTCACCTTTGTTTTGGTGTTCAGTTTTTATAATGTTCCTGATATTCGGCATATTAGCAGGAATATACCCGGCTTTCATTTTATCATCATTCAATCCATCACAGATCATCAAAGGTAAATTCAGAAACACGGGTAAAGGTATAACTATAAGAAAGTCTCTTGTGGTTTTCCAGTATACTGCTGCCATCGCCCTCATCATAAGTACGCTTGTTATAACCAATCAGATAGAATATCTCAGGAAGCAAAATAAAGGATTTAATCCTGAACAGGTACTCTGCATAAATTCTCCAAGATCTTTTATAAATAATCCGAAGCGGGTCCAGTATTTTGAGAGATTTAAGGACTCTTTGTCAAACATCCCGGCAGTTGAATTCGTATCGGCTTCTGATGTTATTCCGGGAAAAGAGATAGTATCACATATTGAAAATTTCACAAGACTCGGAACTGAACCGAAAAATGTTTCTATTAGTGCGGTGAATATTGACAGAGATTTTTTTCATCTGCTTAACATTAAATGTCTGGCAGGAAAATTCTTCTCTCTGGAATTTCAGTCCTCCGACAGTTCTTCGGTAATACTGAATAACACCGCTGCTGAGATTCTGGGTTTTCACTCTCCTTCAGAAGCCGTAAATAATTATCTCGTTGATTTTACAAATGGACACCAATTCAAAGTTATTGGAGTAATTGAGAACTATCACCAGGAAAGTTTTAAAAAGGCTGTGGAACCAATTATTTACTTCCAGGGACACGGGTATCAGTTCGGATATTTCCCGGTTAAATTAAATACAAGAGATCTCTCTGAAACGATAAAGGAAATTGGGAATATCTGGTCACAAGTTTATCCCGAAGATCCTTTTGATTTTGTATTCCTTGATGATTTCTTTAATGAACAGTATAAAGCTGACATACAATTCGGAAAAACTGTTTTGACTTTTTCCATACTGGCCATTATTATTGCCTCACTCGGCTTATTCGGCTTATCTACTCTTGTTGCTGTACAACGTACAAAAGAAATCGGTATCAGAAAGACACTCGGAGCATCTGTTAAGAGTCTAATATTTCTTTTATCATTGGATTTTCTTAAGCTCATTGTTTGGGCTAACCTAATTGCCTGGCCGATAGTTTACTTCGCACTTGATCATTGGCTGAATACATTTACTGAACGGATCAGTTTAAGCATTCTTTATTTTATTATTCCCGGAATGTTAATAATCATTATCGCATTTATTACAATGGGTTTCCAGATACTGAAAACTTCTTTGGAGAATCCTATCGCTTCTCTTAAATATGAATAATTCTGAGGAATTACCAGGGTGGTATACCTGAAGTTGAAGAATTATGTTAAGTAAAAAACCTCCAGAATTCTAACCGGAGGTCTTTTCTTTTTAGTTAAGATCGGTCTTTGTTCTGAAAATAAAATCCACCTTCCCTGAAATGGATTTCTGGCCTACACTGCTAACCGCAGCAACCGCTACATAAAAACATAAACCTTCTGAGCTTAAGTAATCATTTAACTTCTTAAAATCATTCTCAGTGGCGGGCAGTACGTAGGGTGGATTATCCGGTAAATATGACGCCGGAGTAAAACTTTCAATATCATGCGAAAATAACAGCTCTCCATGGGCGGTACCCTTCTTTATTTCTAATCTAACATCACCATTAAGTGTAGTAGGACTCACAGCTGTTGGCCTGAAAGTGATCTCCAGTAATTTTATATCTTTAATCTTTTCCATATAATCATTATAAAGTTCATTCTGGGTTAAACAGAATGATCCATCATCTGTTATACTGGCAGCATCTCCGGAAATACTGAATGGGTACTCAATTGGTATATCCAGTGGCATTTCATTCAGAGAGTCTAGTATGCATCCACTGAAACTCACTGAAAAAATGATAACACTATATACCATAAACTTATTTATTTTCATTTTATCTCCCTGTTTTAAAATGAGAATGTTAATCCGCTAGTCAATGCTGTTTGTGCACCAACATTAACATCAGCATTGATCTGTAAAAATGCCAGACTTAAAGCACCTCCTAAAGTAAATCTGAAGTGATTATCACCTTCAGCACTTAGGCTAAAATCTTTTTCGATATAAATATTTGGATTAAGAGGATTTCTTTCCCTGTATGTATATGTAAGATCAAAATCTGTATTCTCATACTGTAAACCGCCATACGCAGTAAATAATCCAAAAGACCGGCTTGCATGAATATTGAATGCAATGTTTTTAACATCCAATATATTTTCAACAGTAAATTTATTATAAAGAACCTGTGCTGCTATGTCTACAGGAAGTAAAGGAATATATCTGCTGATGCTATGGCTTAGCCCGATACCAAACATGCTTATTTTTTGATCCGACACAGTTACTTCAGGTAAATATCTCAATAAAACTTCTGTTCCCAGAAAACTTGCAGTAACTTGTGGAAATCCCATTGGAATAAATCTTTCATCAATTCCCGGAGGATATACCTGGTAGCCATTAGGGCCAGCATAGTAGGAACCTTCTGAGCCATAAAAAGAAGCGGTAGGTTCTGTCTTAATATATCCGATCGCGGGATCAGGGATAAAAGATCTATCCTCATCAGGTATTATTATTCCCATCACACGTACACTTAGTGAAAACCCGAACAAAGTTGGAATATCTGCATCTGTATAGGAAGCAGAATTAAAAGCAACCCCCATTGTAGTAGCCAGAGGTTTTACATACTTTGAAGCTTCCGATACAGTAAGGTAGTTCAACCTGTCTTCAAGTTGTGCAAACAAAGGTCCGGCAGCAAAAAACAAAATGAATAATAGTTTCTTCATTTTTTTTCCTTGTATTTATTGCAGAGCAAGTTAAAGTAGTTGTAATTTCCTAAATTTAATCTTGCTTGTCAAGCTAAACTGATCACATTAACAGGATATACTATCTTTTCTGTAACCTTTTGTCGTTAAGTTTCGTCAAATCAGTAATATACAAAATCGCGGAGCTCCTTATGAAATTGAGATTCCTTTTAGCCGTCCTTCTATTCGCAATCTTATCCTGCTATATCTTCCCACAATCCAAAGTTCAAAAGATTGATGAGCTTGTTCAGAAATATTATGAATATGGTTTGTTCAATGGAAGTGTTCTTGTTAGTGAAGGAGGTAAAATAATCTATAGTAAGGGTATTGGTCTTGCTAATATTGAATGGAATATTCCTAACACACCCGACATTAAGTTCAGGCTGGGATCCGTTACTAAACAATTTACGGCAGCCATTATAATGCAGCTTGTTGAAAAAGGCAAACTGAATGTTGATCAGAAAATAACTGACGTACTAAAGAATTATCCGAAGCAGACAGGTGACAGGATTACAATACATCACCTGCTCACGCATACTTCCGGAATTCCCAACTATACAGATCTTCCCGGTTTTATGTTGGATAATCGTGTGAGAACGGAATACTCAACAGAGGATTTACTTAAATTATTTCAGGATAAAGAGCTTGATTTTGAGCCGGGAGCCAGGTTCAGCTACAGTAATTCAGGATACCTGGTATTAGGCGCGATGATTGAAGAAATAACCGGCGAGACATATGAAAGCGTATTGAAAAAAAATATTCTTGATCCAGCGGGTATGACAAATACAGGTTACGATCACTTTGAGACCGTATTATCAAAAAGAGCGACTGGATACGACCGCACTCCTTTAGGATTTCGAAATTCCCGTTTCATTGATATGACAGTTCCTTTTTCCGCCGGTTCAATGTACTCAACTGTAGAAGATTTATATAAGTGGGATCAGGCTTTATATAGTAATAAGTTGCTTAGTGAGAATAGTAAAGAGAAAATGTTTACCGGGTATGTACCTTCCTTTGGTGGAGGTTATTATGGTTATGGTTGGGGAATTAAATACTTCCCATGCAGCGAAAAAAGTGATAGCATAAAAGCAGTACAGCATGGCGGAGGTATTTTCGGTTTCAATACTATGATTATAAGAGAACTTGAAAACAATAATCTCATTGTACTTCTGAATAATACACCCGGTGCCAACCTTATGGAAATGGGCACATCCATCTCTAATATTTTATTTGATCTGCCAGTTCAAATGCCCAGACGTGCAGCAGTTGATTTGATTACAAAAGTAATTACTGAAAAAGGAGCCGATCAGGCAATAGCAGAATATAAAGCCCTTAAGAAGAACAATGAGAAAGATTATATATTTAACGAAAATAATCTCAATGAACTAGGTTATGCATTATTGAGAAATGGTGATATCCCTTCAGCAATTGCTGTTTTCAAACTTGCTGTTGATGAGTACCCGAATTCCGCAAATGTATATGATAGCTATGCTGAGGGATTACTCGCAAACGGAGATACAGCCAGTGCAGTTAAAAATTATCAAATCTCCATTGAGAAAAATCCTGGTAATCAACCGGCAATTGATTTGCTAAAAAGTATGAATGTTAAAATTGAAAGTCATACATTCAAAGTAAAACCTGAAGTTTTAAATATGTACTCCGGAGAATACCAGCTCGCACCAAATTTTATCCTGACTGTCTCAACAGAGAGTGATAGAATATTTACACAGGCAACAGGACAGCCAAAAGTAGAGATATATCCTAAAACAGAAACTAATTTTTATCTTACAATAGTAGATGCCCAGCTCGATTTCGTAAAGAATGAAAATGGGAAAGTAACCCATTTGATCCTGCATCAGAATGGGCGCGATATGAAAGCCGATAAAATCAGGTAACAAAAAAAAAGATGACATCTTTTCATAAAGATGTCATCTTTTTCTCTGAAATACTCCTTACTCCCCGACTCCATACTCCCTGCTAATATTTCTCCGGCACAAATGTCTGATCATTCATTGGCGGTCTTACATATCCTTTTTCTTTTTGTCTTGGGGGAAGTTCAATCTTATCGGGTTCAACATCCTTGTAAGGTATTAAGCTCAATAAATGACTTATACAATTTAACCTTGCCCTTCTCTTATCATCAGCATTAACAACCCACCACGGCGACTGCTTTATATCAGTATGACTGAACATGGTATCTTTTGCTTTTGAATATTCTACCCATTTGGTGCGGGATTCGAGATCCATCGGACTTATCTTCCATCTTTTAGTCTTATCATTTATTCTGTCAATGAAACGTTTTTCCTGTTCTTCATCGCTTACAGAAAACCAGTACTTAATTAGTATAATTCCTGAACGGATAAGCATCTTTTCGAATTCAGGACAGGCCCTTAAAAATTCGCGGTACTCATCTTCTGTACAGAATCCCATTACATATTCAACTCCCGCCCTGTTATACCAGCTGCGGTCGAATAAAACCATCTCCCCTGCTGAAGGAAGCTGTTGAACATATCTCTGAAAATACCATTGAGTTTTTTCTTTCTCGGTTGGAACACCAAGAGCCACAACCCTGCAAATTCTGGGATTCAGTGTTTGAGTAATTCTCTTAATAACACCTCCCTTACCTGCCGCATCTCTTCCTTCAAATAAAACAACAACCCTTAACCCCTTCTCTTTTACCCAGCTCTGAAGTTTCACAAGTTCTATCTGAAGTTTTTCCAACTCCTCTTCATAGAACTTTTTATCTATACTTTCATTTTGATGACTATTTAAATGGGATTCATTCTGCGATTCAACATCAACATCAGAATGCTCATGCTTTTTCTTTTTCTCTTTGGACTTCTTTGACATACAAGGCTCCCGGAGAGTGATTATTTCAATGCAAATTAGATATTAACAAAATAAATATCAAATCATTACAGTGATCAGGAAGATTAAAGGATCTCAGCAATGATCTGAGAATCCTTTAATCTAAAGAAATGGATTATCTTAAAGACTTAGTACTTGTAACTGAACCACCGTACAACTTCAGACCACTTCGGTTTCTTACCTGTCATCAGAATGCCGACTCTGTATATTTTTCCCGCAAACATGAATACGCCTACCATTGTAGCTAAGTTAATAATTATACTTAGTACCAGTTCTATTGCAGGAACATCTATTACAGTCATTCTCGCAGGCATAACTATGATCGAAGAAAATGGAACGATTGAGGATATCTTAATTAATGAAGTATCCGGATTGTTTGTCATAGTAATAGCAATGTAGAATGGAATCATTATCAGAATCATTATTGGCCACATTCCTGACTGTGCATCCTGATCATTATCAAAGATGGCACCTACTGAAGCAAACAGACCAAGGAATGTTATAAGTCCAATTAAATAATTCAAAAGAAAATATAATATATGCCCCAGGTTAAGTTTCAATATAAATTCCGGGGGGAGCATAAACCAGGTTGTTGATATCAGCACCATTATGGGGAGAAGCCAGATAGCCATTTGGGCAACACCCATAATAGAAGTGCCTAATATTTTACCTGTCATAAGCTCTTTTGCATTTACTGAAGAGAGGAGTACCTCAACTATACGGTTAGATTTTTCCTGAACAACACTGCGCATCATAAGAGTGCCTATAAAGATCAGGCTGAAGTACAGAAGGAATGTAAACAGGAATGATGCAACCATATTTCCATAACCCTCTTCTTCAATCTTCTCTTCTTCAGAAACTCTGAACCCATTAAATTCAACGCCCTTACTTGCGAATGAAATATCTTCCGATGAAACATTTATATGCTCAAAGTATAAACTGACAAGCGATTGATTTATTGGATTCCTCAACTTGTTAAACATTGAATTATTGTTGGGATTCTTTGAATAATAAAAAATGCTTTTATCTTTTAGAGCACTCTGAGGTATAAAAATAATTCCAGTTAACTGATCTTCAAGAATAGTTTTCTTATTTTCTTTAAGATACCCATCAAAATTTTTCTTCTCAATGGTTCTGAACTGAAGTCTGTATAAACCATTTTTAACAAACTCTAAAGTAGAAAGATCATTCTCAATTTTTTTTGAGATAATATCAGTTTCAGAGATTATTTCGATTCGTGTACCTTCATCATCACTCATGGTCATAAGAAGCATCTGTATACCAAGCACGCCAAACATAAATACCGGAATGAGGAGTGTCATAAGAATAAATGATTTCGAGAACAGCTTTTCTCTAAGCTCACGTTTAATAATAGCAAGGGTTCTGATGTTAAACATATTTCACCTCCTTCAGGTCACTATCGTGTTCATCCCTGCCTGCAAGTTCAATGAAAATCTCCTGCAATGATATTTCGTTAGCATCGAACTTCCTTACAGCAATACCGTTATCGATCAGAACCTTCAGCAGTTCATTTGTGCAGCCCGGATCATTTACCCTGATTCCTATTGAATTGCCGAAGTACTCAATTTTTTCTACAAAAGAATAATTGTTCAGGAAGGATATGTCGCCGTTACAGGTGAGACTTATGTTATTCTTTCCGAATTTGGATTTTAATTCCTTCATTGATCCGCTTATTATCAGCTTACCCTTATCAATCATTGCAATGTGATCACATAACTTTTCGGCAAAATCCATCAGGTGTGTAGAAAAGATTATCACTTTTTCCCTTTTCTTAAAATCCAGTATAATATCCTTCAGCAGATTTATATTAATTGGATCCAGCCCGGAGAAAGGTTCATCAAGAATTATAAATTCCGGATCATGAATTATTGTTGAGATGAACTGTACTTTCTGCTGATTACCTTTTGAAAGATCCTCAAGTTTTGAATTCTTTCTTTCCGTTAACTGAAATTTGCTAAGATAACTAAGTGCCTGTTTCTCAACTACTTTTCCCGATTTTCCTTTGAGTTCCGCAAAAAAGAGAATAGTCTCAAGCACCTTCATCTTTTTATAAAGACCCCTTTCTTCAGGAAGGTATCCAACCTGATTCTTAAAATCCTGACCGACTTTACTGCCCTGTAAGATTACTTCCCCGCTATCAGGAAGATAAATGTTCATCATCATCCTTATAGTTGTTGTCTTACCGGCGCCATTCCTGCCGATCAAACCAAACACGGATCCTTCAGGCACTGCAAACGACACGTCGTCTACAGCTTTCAGAGTACCGAAAGATTTGCTCAGATTTCGCACTTCAAGAGAATACATTTTACCTCAATATTTTCCTTAAAAATAATTTCAAATTCTCTTATTACAAAATAATTCACCGGTAATTTTCAACTAACTACCGGTAACAGATCATTTTTTTTTATCTTTACTGAATATTTTGGAATAACAGAATATGATGATGGAAAATATTGTAGTCCAGGAAACGATCATAAAAATGATTCCCTCTGTTCGTAAACCATCCACAGCAGCCTCCTTATTAAAAATTCAGAATTGCATACACGCACAGCCATTTAGTCAGGCAGGCAGAAAACTCAAATGATGTTTGCAGTTTATTATATCAGGCCAATAATTTTCAATATAAGCAGCACTGTACCTATCCCGAATGCTATTAAAATGAAAGTCAGCTGCCATGAGAATTCTTTTTCTTCCGGCACATTGGATTCTGAGGTTCTTTCGTTTTTTGTATTTTCCTGATTTGCTTTCTTAACGCTTTTAGCTTTTTCTTTTGCGAGATCCATAATATACTCCTATATGTAAGTAAAACATGAAACAGCGATGAGACACTGCTGATCGCCAATTAAATAAGTTCGTCCTGGTTTTACTTACACTAAAGGAGGTGCTCTGTCCTTAATGACAGAAGGATTTTCTGACTGGTAAAGGTTGTAGATAGTTTCTGTAAGTACAACAAATTGTTCTTTAAACAGGATGATGGGGATGGGTTTTATATAAGCATTTGCAGATACAGAAACTTTTGAAGGATTAACTATATGTCTGTTAACTACCCAGACTACCGTTTCCTTGCTCTGAGAAGATGAAGAGGTGGAATAGTATGGTTTAGCATGTTTATTGACAAAATAAACAGATGCTGAAGCACATAACATTGAAGAGCCGGTTACTACCAGGTAACAAAATGCGAGAAGAGGTGCTAATATTTTAATCTTAATCTTCACAGTTATAATTTTAATCAATTCATCATCAACATTCAACTCTGCACCTGAAATTCAACAGGAAAGTTTTATGTTTCATTTTGAGACCAATTCTGGTTTTCTGTACAGCAATACATGTAAATTCCTACATGAGTGGCTTTCTCTTATAGGCGGATTGGGGGCAAATTACTTCCGGATTTCTTCATTAGTATCCTCATACAAACCAGACAAATGATCTACATTATTGGCAGAAACTTGCATGAGTGCGATAAAACCAGATGCAAACCCCTGTAAGTCTATATGAAGTCTTCTTCAGAAAGTAACTTCCAACACATAATATTTTCTTTTCCTGATCTATTAGTTTATTATATTATGTATGTAAAACAATTTAGCTATGAACGAATCACAAGAAAAAAGACATGCGGCCATTTCTTCTGTAGCAGCTGCCGTCTTCCTCACTTTACTTAAACTTATTGTAGGTCTCTCTACTAACAGTCTTGGTATTTTATCTGAAGCAGCTCACTCAGGACTTGATCTTATAGCTGCATTGGCTACTTTTATTGCAATCAGATATGCGAGCAAACCTGCTGATGAAGATCACCATTTTGGTCATGGTAAAGGTGAGAATATCTCCGCTCTTTTTCAGACGGTTCTTCTTCTTATTACTTGTGCATGGATCATTTTTGAAGTAATTGGAAGATTATCAGGGAAGCCATTTGAGATGGAAGTTGGTATATGGAGCTTTTTAGTAATTATAATTTCAATAATTGTTGATATTTCACGCTCCCGAATGCTAAAAAGAGTTGCTGAAAAGTATAATAGTCAGGCACTGGAAGCAGATGCCCTTCATTTTTCTTCTGATATATTCAGCTCTGGTGTTGTACTGATCGGATTGGCGGGTTTCTATTTTGGTTATCAGTCAGCTGATTCCATTGCAGCTTTGGTTGTAGCTGTCCTTGTAATTGCCATAACCGCCCGGCTTGGTAAAAGAGCGATCGATGAACTTTTGGATAAAGCCCCTTCGGGTATAAAACAGCGGGTACGTGAAATCGTCTTACAGGTAAGTGATGTGGAAAGAGTTCACGATATTAAAGTGAGAAGTTCGGGAGGGAACTATCTTATTGAAATGAATATTCACGTTAAACCTGATATAACAATTGAAAAAGCCCACGAGATATCACATCGTGTAGAATCTGATATCTGCCGGGGTATCAATCGCTGCGAGGTAATGGTACATGTTGAACCCGAACCTATGGTCAGATGAGATTTTAGTTCTAATTCTCTCTTCTGGCTATCTTTTAATCTAAGACCAGGAATTCATTCTCTTCAGGTCTGATCTCATCATAAATTCGTCTAAGTGCATTCTGTGCTCCCCTGCTTCCTCTTTGTGCTGCCTTCCGATAAAGTTCCACAGCTTCTGCTTTATTCTTTTCAACTCCGATTCCGTTTAAATAACAATAAGCCAGGGCAACAACAGCTATCAGAGAACCTTGATCCGAAGCTAAGCTTAACCTCTGCAGATCTTTCCCCGGAGCGTGAGAGTTATTTTCATCCTGTAAGTTGGAAATCGCGATCCTTACTTCTGCCTCCTTGCTTCCCATCTCCGCAGCACTCTTCCATATCGAATCAGCTGTTACCCTATTCTGTTCAACGAATATTCCGGAATAATAACACATTCCCAATTCAATAATTGCTGGTATATAACTTTGTCTGGCTGCTTTAACCAAAAGATCAAAAGCGTCTTTATCATTAAGCTGATTACTTAATTGTAAAGCAGTTAAAGTTGCCCATACAAATTGAGTATGAAGATCATTTGCCTTAAGTCTGCTGTTAAGTTCATCAAGAAAAGAATTATCCTCAAGCAATCCCCAAATTAGAAGAGATCCCTTCCTGGAATCAAGCCTCAGGGCTCTTATATATTCAACAGCGGCACGCACTCTGTCTTTTTTTACACCAATACCCTTTTCATAACACCTGCCGAGCAATGTTAGTGCTTCAGGACTTCCGGCCTCAGCAGCTGCTTTGATAATTACCATTATTGTGGAATCTGCTTTTAATGTTGTATTAGAAAGTGTTATAATACCGAGGTTCTTGCTGAAGTGGTCTCCTTCCTCTTTGATCAGATCTCTTAATAATGTAAGATCATCTATGCGCGAGGAGTCAGTTTCAATTTCGAAAAAAGTAATACCTGAAGTCTCTTCCTCATAATTTAACGCCGCATTAGCTTCATCAGCTTCAAATGCTGATTTACTTCCATAGCCTAATTTTTGAAACTCAATTAAGATTTCCCTGGCGGGTTTGAAGCCCATATCCGCTGAAGCCTTGATATAGTCATATGCTTTCTTGTAATTTCTTGGTACCACAAGGTTATCGGTATTTAGAAGTCCTATCGCAAACAATGCTTCAGGCATACTATCTTTTGCAGCACTGCTGAATCTGCGATAAGCTTCGTAAGGATTCCATTCAGTTCCCCATCCATTATTCAGAAGTAGTGCCAGATTGTAATTCGCAGGAGGAAGTTCTTTATCAGCAGCTTTCTTGATCCAGTAATAACTTTTTGCACTATCAGGAGGATACCCCCTGCCTGTTAAATATCGTATACCTAATTCATGCTGAGCAAGAGGATTACCTGAGTTCGCTTCTTTTATCAGGAAATAACTTTGCCAGAGTTGAAATGAATCATCAACTTTTCTGAAAATAGAAGAAGAATCAGCAGGTTTATAATCTTTGTAAACCGGACTGTTTGGATGAGTCTGTGAAGCGATACCGGAGTTGAGAAACAATATAAATATAGATATAAGTAATGGTTTTCCTAATTTCAGAATATGTTCCCTTGAATTTAGTAATAATATAACAGAGAATAGCTTCTAACTTCAAGCCAGAATTAAAGACGCCACTTGATTTTACAAATATTCCAGGGATATGTTCCTTTATAAGAGAATAGAATTATTCCCTGTCCCTTGTAAAGAGGTAAACATAAATACTGAACACAATAGTAGTTATTATCTGGATATAGATCGGAGTAGTTACAAGATCACCGCTCATCAAAGCAGTTGATAGTAACACGTATTTTATCAGATAATAGACTATCTTACTAAGTGAGATACTGAGAAACATACTTACAAATTGATTCTTAATAATACCCGACAAAGTAAAGAATAACCAAACATTCAGAATGAGCTCAAAAGAGATCAATGCAGTCTTTAAACCGGAAGGATGAGATGAGATCAGAAAAGAAAATAAAGGAAGCGTTAAAGCAATAATATATGCATTACTTCTTCTTGTGTGAGCAAGTGAAAGTATGAGCATAATCCGCATAGGTTCAATCAGATAAATAGGAAAACTAAGCATATGAGATATTGCAGGAACAAAATATATAAATGAGAGAGCCATTATATCAAAAAGTATGCTTTTTATATTTCTTTCCGATCTGAATACTGAGAGAACCGTTTCCATTCTATCCTCTTTAATTTTGTAGTTAAAATATAACATTTTTTTATCTTTTATTGAATAATTTCATTATTTTCGTTTGCTACTAATTGTGGAAATTATAATGAAAAGAAGACATTTTCTAATAAAGAGCCTTCAGGCCGGAGCCATTACTGCCGCAACCGCTTCAGCGTTTGATATACCAAACTTATTCGCTAATACCCTGCCCTCATCTCCGGATTTGGTTGCAGTAAAAGGTGGAATGCCCGATGTAATGTTCGATAAAGCAATTGCGGAACTTGGCGGTTTAAGTAAGTTTGTAAAGAAAGGGCAAACAGTTGTTATTAAACCAAATATCGGATGGGATGTTGTACCAGAAAATGCAGGTAATACCAATCCATTATTAGTCAAGCGCATCATAGAGCATTGCTTCAACGCCGGAGCGAAATCTGTGTATGTATTCGATCATACTTGCGACAACTGGACCAGTTGTTACAAAACAAGCGGAATAGAAAGATATGCTTCAGATGCAGGTGCCAAAGTTGTTTCAGGAGCCAACGAAAGCTACTATCAGGAGGTAACAATTCCAGGAGCGAAAAAACTAAAGGAAGCTAAAGTACATGAGCTTATACTTGAATCTGATGTTTTTATAAATGTTCCGATTCTTAAGGACCATAGTTCATCACGCATGACTTCTGCAATGAAAAACCTGATGGGAGTTGTTTGGGATAGAGGTGAATGGCATAGAAATGATCTGCACCAGTCAATAACTGATTTCTCTGCTTATCGTAAGCCAGATTTAAATATTATTGATGCATATCTTGTAATGAAAAGAAACGGACCCCGCGGAGTATCCCGCGAGGATGTAGTAGAAATGAAATCACTAATGATCAGTACCGATATCGTTGCAGCAGATGCCGCTGCGGCTAAACTATTTGGATTAGAACCTGCAGACATAAGATATATTAAATTAGCTCATGATGCCAAACTGGGTCGTATGGACCTTGATAAGTTGTCAATCAAACGGATTAAAATCTAGTTACTCAGTTTTCTGACTCATCTATGAATCAGGAATAGAAATTCTAGTCTACAGTTATAATTTGTAGAAATGACTTTAAAAAGGCACCTTTAGGGTGCATTAGGATACAGGAAGTTGCGTGTTAAAGAAGATCAGAGTTATTGTTTCATTAGTGTTTTTTATTCCCCTGTTATACCTCTTTATTGATTTCAGGAATAATACACCGCTCAGCAGTATAAATAGTTTATTATACCTCCAGTTTATACCTTCTTTGGTAAAGTTCTTAGCTCTGCCTGCATTACTTTCTGCCGGCTTTATACTTGTTCTGATTCTTACACTGTTGTTTGGAAGAATATATTGCTCATCTGTATGTCCGCTTGGAATTCTGCAGGATGTGATTTCAAATGTCTCAAGGAGATACAAAAAGAATAATAAGAAAAAGAAATTCAAATTCTCGGAGGCTAATAATAAGCTTAGATATTCACTACTCTTCATCACAACTGCAGGTTTTATATCAGGATCGATGTTTCTCACTTATCTGCTTGATCCTTACAGTAATTTTGGAAGGATAACATCTACCCTGCTTCGGCCTTTATACATTGGAACAAACAATCTTACTTCACTCCTTCTCGAACAATTTCATAACTTTTCTTTATATCCTGCTGAGTTCAAAGGAATTGACTTTATAACATTTATTTTCCCGCTTAGCTTTCTACTTCTTATGATTTGGATGTCCTTTACTCGCGGCAGACTATTCTGTAATACAATATGTCCTGTTGGAACACTGCTGGGGTTAATCTCCCGTTATTCATTTTTCAAGATTAGAATAAATGAAGAACTATGTACCAATTGCAAGTCCTGTGAAAAAGCATGTAAAGCGGAATGTATTGATATACCCTCACATAAAATAGATTCATCAAGATGTATCAATTGTTTTAATTGTATTGGCTCATGCCCTTCATTTGGAGTGAATTATTCTTTTCCCGGAAAAACAAGAGTAACAGGAATATCTGAAACGAAGCGGGATTTTATAAAGAATACTTTCTTTTATTTCACCGGACTGTCCTTAAGTCAGGTCAAAGTTCAGCCTAAAAAGGCAAGCAGGATACCTGTTATTAAAAAGCATCCGGTTACCCCACCCGGATCCCTAAGCATCGAAAACTTCAATGATCACTGCACTGCCTGCCATCTTTGTGTTACAGCTTGTCCTTCGCAGGTACTGCAGCCTTCATTTCTTGAATACGGATTTACGGGAATACTTCAGCCGAGAATGGATTATAATAAAAGCTTTTGTAACTTTAACTGCATCCTCTGTTCTGAGATATGCCCGACATCAGCAATACAAAAACTAACCATTGAAGAAAAAAAAGTAATACAACCCGGTAAAGTTAATTTTATAATAGATAATTGTATTGTAAAAACCGAGGAAACAGAATGCGGTGCATGTTCAGAACACTGTCCCACCAAAGCAGTAAAAATGATTTCATATAAGCATTTAAGGATACCTGAAATTGACCAGAAAATTTGTGTAGGGTGCGGGGCTTGCGAGTATGCTTGTCCTGTAAAACCTTATAAGGCAATCTATGTGGAAGGGAACATTCTTCATCAAAAGGCACAAAAGCCTATTATTAAAAAAATTGAAGAAGTAAATTCCGAAGAAGATTTCCCTTTTTAATTTCTGAGCTTGCTATAGTATCCACATTCTTCTATTGTCCATAAAAAAAATTCTGTTAACCTCGTTTTAATCTCTTCCCTCCTTAAACTTCTTTTACACGGAATAATTCATCTGCTGATTTATTTGGTAATAGTTTTATATTTAATAAAATATATTATTATCAGGAGAACTAATGCAGAGTTTCATGCTTCTTGTATTTTTAATATTGATGATTAGTGATTTGGTATTCGCACAAAACACTTTTTCAGCTAATGTATCAGATAAAGATACAAAGCAGGCACTTTTCGGAGTAAACGTAATATTGAGAAATTCTCAGATGGGCTCAGCAACTGATGAGAATGGCAATGTGGAAATTAAGGACATTCCAGATGGAGTTTATATAATTGAATTTTCAGCAATAGGTTATGAAGAACAAACACTCACAGTAAGTTTTCCTGATAAAAAGAAGCAGAGTTATAATATATTTCTGGAACCGGAAGTTGAAGAATTGGAAGAGATATCTGTTAACTCTACGAGAGGTTCCCGTTTGATTCAAAATGAACCTACTAGAATTGAAGTTATAGCCGGCGAAGAAATCGATGAGAAAATCTCGATGGATCCATCAGGCATCTCTATGTTATTAAATGAAAGTACCGGTATCCAGGTACAGCAGACTTCTGCAGCTAGCGCAAACTCCTCATTCAGAATTCAGGGACTTGATGGAAGATATACTTTACTTTTAAAAGATGGATTTCCACTTTATGGCGGATTTTCCGGAGGCTTAAGTTTAATTCAAATTCCCCCTCTCGATTTAAGTCAGGTAGAAATTATAAAAGGCAGTTCCTCAACTCTCTATGGCGGAGGAGCAATAGCCGGGTTGATTAACCTCATAACAAAAACTCCTGCCCCTTCAAGAGATATATCTTTCCTTATTAACGCAACTTCTGCACGGGGGCTCGATGTAAGCGGATTTTATTCACAGAGGTTTGAGGATTATGGCATTACACTTTTGGCTTCAAGAAATACACAGGATGCATATGATAATAATGATGATAATTTTTCAGACATTCCTGACATCAGGAGATTTAATTTTAATCCCAGGTTTCATTTTTACTTTTCCGAAACCAGCAGTTTAGAATTAGGAGCTTCGTTTATGAACGAAAAGAGACTGGGGGGTAGCATGAATTTTATTGACGATCAGGCTGATACTACTGATAACTATTTCGAGAATAACAACACTGATAGATTTTCCACTCAGATAAAATATGACTTTAGTACAGGTGAAAATAGTGGATTCATTTTAAAGAACGGATTAGGCTATTTTGACAGGAGTATTGAATTAGCAGATTATGATTTTAAAGGAGAACAATTCTCAACCTTCAGTGAAGCTGCTTACAGAACTTCTTCAGCTAAATCTGAATGGGTATTCGGACTTAATTTATGGACACAAAATTTTACAGATAAAAGCACAGCTGAATTAAAGCAGAGTTACTCAGATCTTACATTAGGAAGTTTCATCCAGAACACTTACGACATTGATGAAAAATTCAGCCTTGAGAGTGGAATGCGGGGTGATTATAATACAGATTATGGTTGGTTTTTACTTCCAAGGTTATCTTTACTTACCAAATGGAGTAATAATATTTCCTCCAGGTTGGGCGGCGGTTTGGGATATAGAATTCCCGATATATTCACCGAAGAAGCTGAACAGCTTGCTTTCCGTAATATTATGCCTATAAATAAAGATAACCTCGATCCGGAGAGATCTTACGGATTTAACCTGGATATCAACTTTAACTCCATTCTATTTGAGACGATTACTTTATCTTTCAATAACCTTTTATTTTATACTCAGATAAATAACCCTGTTATTCTGAATTACGACCTTACAGATAATGTATATCAGTATTCTTCTTTAGATGGGAATTATGTCTCAAGGGGAACTGAAACGAACATTAAGTTAACTCTGGATAACTTCAAACTATTTACCGGATATACCTTTATTAACACCCGTGCAGAATCAGGGAATTTAGAATCTGAATTACCGCTTACTCCAAAGCATCGTGTTGGGGTTGTACTGATTTATGAAGAGCATGAGAATTTAAGGATAGGATTGGAAGCCTACTATACCGGTCAGCAAAAACTCAGTTCCGGTGAAATCGCCCGGGACTATTGGATAAATGGATTAATGATTGAAAAGATGTTCGGGAATTTCAGCTTATTCCTGAACTTCGAAAACTTTCTTGACACGCGGCAGTCCAAATATGGTCCAATGTTTACAGGAACACCTGGCAATCCCATATTCAGTGAAATTTATGCACCAACAGACGGCCGGATAATAAACGGTGGAATTAAACTCAGATTATAATCTTAACTACTGTTTATAGGTTTTAATAAGATACTCTGCCGTCGCTTTTGCTTCAGCAGGTTTCAAACCCAAATCCGGCATAGGAGGAAAATCAGGATTAACCTTGACCGGATCCTGAATGAATTTTGTTAGCTGATCCATTTTGCCCTCATATTTACCAAGGACAGCATTATAAGCAGGTCCAACTATCTGCTGATCGAATCTATGACATGATGCACAAAGTCTCTGGTATATTTCTTCTCCGTTCGCATCTGCCGTTTGAGTTGCCTCAGCAAGGCGCGCAGCCATCTCGTTGTATTCTGACGCTAAGACTACCCGGTGTCTTTGGGAAGAAGTATCAAATGCCACCTGATCATTTACAACAAAGAGTACAAAAACTAAAGTAAATATCGTAAATGAAGCAGCAGTATACCTGGTATGCGATTGTTTTATCATACTATACAGATAATGTGCTAAAAGGAAGAGCAGAACAAGAATAATCAGGTTTATTCCAAATACTGTATTTGACAAAGCATTGTTCGGAATTGCCAATAGATTAATAATAACGATCAGTGGTAATATAACAGTTAAAATCATTCCTGAATAGAGACTGAATTTTGATATAAATTCAGCATATAATTTATTTTCAATAGTATGATCTTTTTCGAGGGAGAAATAATAGAATAGAATTCCTATGCTCGTAATTGCAAATGATGCCAGAAGAAAATAGAAAAACTTGATAACTGATGAGTAAGTTAATATGAGCTTAAAAAAAGAGGTACCTTCTCTCCAGTACGTCCTGTCGAAGGATACCTGAATGCAGGTTGTTATGATGAACGCTGATACTATTAAAAGAATTATGCCTGATGCTGCTGAAATCTTATGTCCTTTAAGATTTCCTTTTATAAACATATTCATCTGTTCGGCTTTTTCTGATTTGACAATACTGTCATCAGAGTTCAGGTTACCTTCCCTGAATTTAAACATATCATCAACATAAAATGTATACTTATAAAAATAAATTGAAATTAAAGCTGCAGCATATATAAACATAGAAATAAATAGTATACCAGCGATTTTAAGATCTGTTTCGTGCATTAATTGGGAGTAAGTAATTATCACAGTAAATAAGGGCAGTATGCCAAAAATGAGTGCAAAGTTTTTCTTTGCAGTAACCAGGCCTATCAGTTCTCTGGAGAACCTTAGTGTATTCGAATCATTTTTCTTTCTTCCCCAGACATTCAGGAGGACTGAATAAACAGAAGTTCCGATGAGAGCTCCGGTATAAGCTAATAATATAATTAGAGCAAGTGCCAGAATATATATTAGTAATCTAAGATGTTCTGTAGAATGTGGTAAAATTAGCTTGTCTAAAAATTCCATAGTCTAATTCCTGATTGTCAGAAAATGTTAAATATACGGTTTAGTGATAGTAGAATAATTACGTAAAGGACATAGTTATTGATTTCCTTAAAGGCGAAGCGGAAAGTGATTCTCTCATAATAATTTTTCAACAGGTTTCCTGATTTATAAATAAGCCATATACCTGCTAAAACCAATAAAGTATTTATGACTATACTTTCAACAACTCCAAACAGCGGGATTATAAGACAGCTGGCAACCAATGCAAGAATCCACATGAATGTGATTCTTGATAATTGTCTTGGACTGAATATCTGTGTGAGTGAAGGCATACCTGCCTGCTCATAATCTTTTCCATAAATAAGAAGCAATAACCAGAAATGAGGTATCTGCCAGATGAAAAAGAATAACGCAAGGGCGACTGCTTCAGGATCAAAAACAGATCCTCCTCCCGCAACCCATCCAATAGCAGGCGGTATAGAACCAATCAAGGCTCCAGGTACTACGGCCATTGCGGTTTTTCTTTTAAGCGGTGTATAGAATGCGTTATACCAGAATACAGCCAACACTCCCAACAAGGCTGCAGCAATACCTGAGAAAATCAGGAGAACCAATAAACCAGACACAATTTCAATAGTTAGGATGATCAATGCTGTCATTGGTTTCATTCTTCCGGAAGGCAGTGGTCTTGATTTTGTTCTGGCCATTAAAGCATCTGTGTCTCTCTCCTGATAATGATTTAACGCGGAAGCGCCGCAGGCAATAAGAAAAACTCCCAGTACTGGTAAAAAAATATCAATATCAATTCCGCCTGATGCCAGCACATAACCCACAATGGTAGATACTGCAACAAACCATGTTATCCTGATTTTATTCAGTTCCAGTAAATCCGATAGAAATGCTTTAGATACTACCAATTGATCCTTAAAGATTATTGTTTGTTTTTACAGAATCACTCTCTGTATTTCCTGCTCCTTTAGTGGTATCAGAAGCAGTATTAGAATTATTAACAACTGCTGAATCAGCAGCAGCAGTTTCCTTCACAGCCACCCACTTTTCAAATTCATCTTCAGAAATTACATGAAGTGTATTGTACATATATGCATGACGCATTCCACAATATTCAGCACAGGCTATATCATAACTGCCAATTTTATCAGGAATGAATGCCAGATAATTATTTTTACCGGGAAGGAGATCTTCTTTTAATCGGTAAGCCGGGATATAAAAACTATGAACTACATCAAGTGAATTAAGTTCAAGTTTTACCGGTCTGTTTACAGGTAAATATAAGGTATCATACCTCTTTCCATTCTCGTATTCAAAACCCCATTTCCACATTTGTCCTGTTACCTTAACAATCATTGCTCCTTCTGGTATATTTCTTGCGCTTGTAAAAGTTGTGTATCCGAAATAGAACATTGAGAGAACAAGAAGTGTAGGTATTGCGATCCAGGTAACTTCAAGCAGAAGATTGCCCTCGATCTGAGTCGGAACAGGATTTTTCTTCCTGCTATATCTAATAACAAAATAGATCATAGCGGCTGTTACGCCAATTAAGATCAAAACAGAAATAGCAACAATGAACATAAATACCTGATCAACGGATTGTGCGTATTCTGAAACTCCTGATTTCATGATTTTGCCCTCATCTAAACAGATAATCAGAAAAAGTTAAAATAAAAATTGCGAGTAGTGTAAGAAAACCCACTATTACGAAAATTTTGAATACAACCATATCAAACTTAATGTGCATGAAGATGTTCACAACAAGAATAGATTTGATCATTGCGATAACAAGTGCGACCACTATTGTAAGGTTGCCTAAATTAATGCCTGCGATTGTAACTGTAAGCGCAGTGAGCGCAAGAAGTCCAAGCCATACAAAAATGTATGTACTGAAACCAATTATATGTTCATGGGAATTATTCTGCATGGTTTAATCTTCCTACTTAATTAAGTAAAACAATGGGAATAAAAAGATCCAGATGATATCTACCAGGTGCCAGTACAATGCTCCATTTTCCAGTTTTGCATAATCAGTTGAAGTGACTTTATTTCTCCAAATAAAGACGAGCACAAAAGCAAGAATAATCATTCCCGCAAGTACGTGCAGAGCATGTAATCCCGTCATAGAATAATACAAACCAAAGAAAAGGATTTGTCCCGGAGGACGGTTGATCAGATCTTCAGAACCGGGAAAAATTCCATGGTGAAATTTCTCAGCCCATTCAAAGTACTTATTAACAAGGAATATAAAAGCCAGAATTATTGTTGAAGCCAACATTATTATAGATAAAACTCTGTTACCTAATCTCAGAGCTGTAATCGAGAGTGCTGCCGTTAAACTGCTCGTAAGAAGAATGACGGTATTCAACGTTCCAATAAAAACATTCAATTCCATTGCTGCATGATGAAATGCTTCCTGATTCAAATAACGGTAAGTGGCGTAGATAACAAAAAGGCCGCCGAATAAAAGCAGTTCTGTAAGCAGGAACAGCCACATTCCCATCTTTGCGCTAGCCACGTCCAGTTTATGTTCAGCATGCGGCAGAGTTTTAAGTTCTTCAATTGTGTCCGGATGTGAAGAATTGCTCACTTATGCTCCTCCACTAAGTTATGTTGTTCTTGTTCCAATAAATGGTAATCATACGGTCCGCCTGTTATAATTGGAATTACTTCAAAGTTCTCCAACGGAGGCGGCGAAGGTACTGTCCATTCGAGGGTTCTTCCACCCCAGGGATTTACTTCAGCGGTTGTCTTGCTTTTTAGAGCGCGTACTAAATTCCAGATCAATACAAGTATCGAACCTACAAGTATCCAGGATCCAACAGTGGACACGATATGCCAGGTAGTAAATTCAGGGAGATAATCATAGTATCTTCTTGGCATGCCCATATACCCAAGTATAAAGAATGGGAAATAAAGCATCATGAATCCTAATGTCATACCAGCTACCGACCACTTTGAGACGACCTCATTGTACATCTTTCCGAACATCTTCGGGAACCAGTAATGCAGAGCCGCAAAGAAGATAAATCCTGTACCTCCAAATACCACAAAGTGGAAGTGTGCCACCACAAAATAAGTATCATGAAGATGGATATCAGTTGAAAGCGATCCTACTATTAACCCGGTAAGTCCTCCGATTGAAAAAAGAAAAATAAACGACATGACCAGTAAAAATGGAGTACGTGCTTCAATTGATCCTTTATACATTGTTGCTACCCAATTGAAAATCTTCACTCCGCTGGGGATTGCAACAAGAAATGTAAGTAATGAAAATATCCATCTTGATGTATCGCTCATACCGCTTGTAAACATATGATGTCCCCATACAAAATATCCTACAAAAGCAATTGCCAGACTTGAGATCGCAATTGCTTTATAACCGAATATTGTTCTATGAGAAAATGTCGCAATAATTTCTGATACAACTCCCATCGCAGGTAATATCATTATATAAACTGCGGGATGAGAGTACGTCCAGAAAAGATGTTGATAAAGAATCGGATCACCTCCTAATGCAGGATCAAACACTCCAATGCCGAATAATCTTTCAACCATTACTAATAAAATAGTAATCCCGATAATTGGAGTAGCCAGAATCTGTATCCATCCTGTTGCGTAAAGTGACCAAACAAATAACGGCATTTTAAAGAATGACATACCTGGCGCGCGCATACGATGTATTGTTGTAATGAAATTTAACCCGGTCAGAATTGAAGAGAATCCGAGTATAAAAGCAGCAAAAATCATCCAGCTTACATCTGTTCCGGTTCTTAAACTATAAGGGACATAGAATGTCCAGCCAGTATCAATCGGACCCCCTTTTAGAAATAGTGACAGTATCGCAAATATCCCGCCTATAACATAAAGCCACCAACTCATCAGGTTTAATTTCGGGAATGCCACATCTTTAGCTCCAATCATAATTGGTAAAAAGAAGTTACCAAATACCGGAGGAATTCCCGGAATAACAAACAGGAATATCATTATCAGACCATGGAGAGTAAATATGGAATTATATGTTTGCGGACCCATAATAGTTTCTCCGGGAGAAAGCATCTCCAGGCGCATCAGAATACCAAGAATAGCACCTACAATAAAAAAGGATACCAATGCTACCAGATACAATATTCCGATACGTTTATGATCTGTAGAAAATATCCATGCACCAATACCAGAGCGCTTTGTTTTTACCTTATAAAAATCAACCGAATTATCAGCTATAACATGATTAGCCATTACTAACACCTCTCTTTGACTTTTTTGCATTACTTCTGATAGTTAGAGTGATAAAAAGAATAGCAACGAATAAGATCATTGCACCACCGAATACTTTTTTTACGTTGAATACGTAAGTATTCCCCTCTCTGTCATAACTATAGCAGAATTGCAGTATCTTGTTTACTGTTGGTCTGAATTCACCGCGTTGAGCTTCAATCAATGCCATTTTCACATCAAACGGCAGGAATATACTTCCGAAAATATATCTGGAGATCATTCCCTTTTCTGAAAGAACTATCAATGCACCGCTGTGTAAAAATGTATTATTACTATCTTTCTTAAAATAAAATCCAACTGCGTCAGTCAGTTTATTTATACTAACGCTGTCACCGGTGAGAAAGCTCCATGAATCTTCCGGAATACTTCGTTTCAATGAGTTCAGATGTTCCTTTTTCCATCTACGTGCAGTATGTGGTTTCTCTGAATGATCAAAGCTCAAGGTGATTACATTAAAATCAGTTCCGGGCTGCATTTCAATTCTATCAACAAGTTCACTCAAACCAGCAAGCAGCGGATGGCATACACCAGGACAATCATAATACACCAATGCAAGAATTGCCGGTTTATTTAACAGTTCATTGAGCCGAACTGTATCCCCTTCAGCATTCCGGAATTTCAGATCAACAGGAATGTAAGAACCTAGTTTTTCGTCAATACCTACTTCAATCTTTTTCTCGTCAGCGAAGGAATAAACTGCGATAGGTATTAACAATAAAATAAGAAGCCATTTAATTATGATCATTAAACATTACCATTATCTTTTTGCATTGAAGTAAGGAAATTATACAACTCATTCCATTCTTCTCTGGTCAGATATACTATTCCTGATGAAAATCCATTCTTTCCAGAGCTTCTGATGGCGGACCTGGCAAAGGTATCAACGCCTTTATCCAGAATACCTGCAGAATGTATGTAGGTTAGCACATTTACTTTATTTAGTGCAATTCTATTAAATATTTTAGCTCCCGGGAAATCTGAATTACTATTTATATATGATACCATGGAATAAACTTTTTGTACTGTTGGAAGGGATTCCTCTGTCATTCTCTTTACCGCTTCATCAACAGGGATTTGTGGTGCAACAGACTGTCCTTTCGAGATGCTGAAATCCTGCTCCAGTTTTGCAATAATTTCTTCATTTACATCCGGGAAATTACCTAACGTGAGAACATGACTGATTATCGCTACCCTGTCAGCCGCTGGTAAAAATTCATATGCAGTCATAGCGGTATTAGGGATACCTTCCTGAAGCGTTTTGTACATTCCATAATAATTACGCTCATACTTCCAGCCCTCAGTGCTTTTGAAATTTCTAGGTTTTGGATTAAGAGCCAGTGAAGCCGGACCATTTCCTTCACCTTCCTGCCCATGACAACTGGAACAATTATTTAAGTACAATTGCTGACCTTTTTGCTTTAACTCTGCAGAAGGATTTTGAATATCAGTTACCTGAACACCCTGTGACACCGAACCCTTTACTCTTTTTACCTGAGGCACTACTTTTACTGAATCATTCAGAGAAGGCTGAATTGAGTTAATAAAAGCATTACTCATCTTATCCATATAAAATAAACCACCTATCATGATAAGAATAATGAAATAAGGATAGATTAATCCGAACCACCGGATTGGCTCCTTTAACACTTTCTTAAAATTAATTTCTTCTTCCATTATACTCCTTTTTCTCCATCAAAAATGTAAGGAAGCAAAATCGTTATAATCTGAAGTCCATTGCCCGTTTAAGCTTCGGGTCACCAATGGGGACTAAATTATTCTTCCGCATCTTATATCCAAATAACAAAATAATAGCGCCGATTGTTGCAATTACAAAAGCAATTTCAATCCAGCCGAATATTACACCTTCCTTACTGAAATTCGGCATAATCAGCCAGTAAAGATCATAATAATGAGCGAATAGTATCCAGGAAGACATAATTATTAATCTCCTGGGATTCATTTTAGAAGGCTGGGATAATAATCCTGCGTAAGGTATAACAAAGTGAACAAGAATGATACCCAGTGATATCACCTGCCAGCTTCCTTCCCATCTTTGAGCGAACCAGAAGGTTTCTTCCGGAAGATTTGCATACCATATCAGTAAATATTGACTGAAGGCAATGTAAGCCCAGAAATTTGTGAATGCGAAAAGCAGAGCTCCCAGACTATAATAATGGTCACTGACAAGTCCATGAGGTAAATAGTTATTTTCTTTTAATAATACGATAATAATTGTTGCTGAAGCGAGTGCTGCAAGAACAGTTCCTGAGAAATAATAAACTCCGAATATCGTTGAGAACCAGTGTGCTTCCAGACTCATAATCCAGTCAATTGCGGCCAGTGAAATAGTAAATGCAAATACGGGCATGAATACGGCTGATAACTTAATATTTCTTTTGGTGAATACCTGTTTTCCGTTATCATCCTGGTTTCTCGAATTCCTGGAAATGAAAAAGTAAAATATCATCCATATAGCAAATACTACTAATCCCCTTATAATAAAAAATGAAGTATTCAGAAAAGGTGATTTCTGCTGAAGCAAGCGATCTGATTCAACTGCTTCCTGGTGACTCCAATGGAAAAGGTCGTGCAGGTTAAAGAATAATGGAATCGCAATTAACGGGACCAGATACAGCAAGGCTGATAAGAATTCACTAACTCTCCTGAAAGGAGTACTCCAGACAGCCCCGCCTACGTATTCTAAAGCAACCAGAAAAAGTGAACCAAGACCAATACTAATAATAAACATAAAATTAAGAAGAAGATTGTATGTGCTCCTTGTATGGTCAACAAAAAAAGCAAGTACTGCTGCTAACAATCCAAGAACCAGCAGAACAATCCCTATAGTATTAATTTTAGAAGGTATTTCTTTTTTTGAATACTGCAACACGTTATCCATTATTAATCTGTCTCCCCGGCGTTTTGCGATCTTTGTAAAGCTCTGATGTATTGAACAATCGTCCAGCGTTCATCTTCGGTAGTTTGCTTGGAATATGAGGGCATTGTATTCTGCCCTGCCATAATTACATGATATATGCGTCCATCGCTCCAGGATATCACCTTTTGAGAATTCAAGCTAGGCGGTACAGGAAACTGTCCTCTCATTCTACTTTCGCCATTACCAAGATACCCATGACATGGACTGCAGAATGTATTATATTTCTGTTCACCTTTAGCGAGGTTTGCTTTTGTAGGCAGCAGCGGATTTACGATGTCAGCACCCGCACCTTCGGGGTTATTCGAGTACAAATAAGGCATATCGCCCCGGGCAACTGTTCCTCTTACAGGCAGCCGCATAGAAAAATTATCTGCAAAATATGTATCCTCGTCCTGAGGTATCACCTTTGCCTGTTCTTCCATGAAATCAAAAGGAGGCATATAAAGCAGTTTATTGTAAACGAAGTAAACCAGTGCGCTATTCAGGATTCCCGCTGCAATTAGAAAAATAATAAACTTTGGCTCAAATACCCGGTGTCTGGTATTTAGTTCTTCATCATCATAATAAATTGCTGAAATCTCTTTTGCGTCAATATCTTCAAGAAAACCTCTTACTTTGAATTCATCAAATTCAGGATCATCTGCCATAATGTATATACCGTACATATCAGATGATACTCTCTTCATATATTCCGTATCATGCAAAGGATGGCTGTTATTAGGAAGTTTGAAAAAAACAAAAAGCATTATAAGTACGGTAAGAACAGAAGCAGACAGCACTGTTACTTCGAAAGTAATTGGGATCAGTGCAGGTAAAGGAAAGAATGGTTTACCCCCTATTACCTGAGGATAATCAATTGTGTTGATGTACCACATAGCAAATAGTGCAAAGGCAGCTCCCATTAAACCAATGACCAGCGCGACATATCCAAGCTTTGAAGGCGGCAGCTTCATTGCGTCATCCATTCCATGAACCGGGTACGGAGTGTTCACATCATATTTTGTGTATCCTGTTTTTACAGCAGCTTTCGCAGCCTGGATAATATCTTCGGGTTTATCGAATAAACCAGTTATTGCATATAATTTACTCATGATATACTCCGGTATGATGTGGCTGTGCACCATGAATAACAGCTTTAACTTCGGAAATTGAAATAACCGGAAGAGTCCTGATAAACAATAGAAGCAATGTAAAGAATAAACCAAAACTTCCAAGCAGAATGCCAAGATCAACTAGTGTTGGTGCATAGTGGTCCCAGCTGGAAGGAAGATAATCTCTCGTTAATGATGTAACCACAATAACAAACCGTTCGAACCACATACCTACATTCACCAGCACACCAAGAATGAACATGATGGGTATTGACCTTCGTATTTTTTTGACCCAGAAGAGCTGTGGAAAAATAACGTTGCATGAAAACATAATCCAGTAAGCCCAGGAGTAAGGTCCAAACACCCGGTTAACAAATACAAACTGTTCAACTGGATTTCCGCTGTACCAGGCTATAAAAAATTCCATTATATAGGCGTATCCCACCATAGACCCGGTAACAAGGATGATTTTATTCATCTTCTCCAATGTATCCAGAGTAATAATATGTTCATAGTTAAATATTCTTCGAACAAATATTAAAACGTTTTGCACCATTGCAAATCCTGAGAAAACTGCTCCGGCAACAAAGTATGGAGGAAAAATAGTAGTATGCCATCCGGGCATTATAGATACCGCAAAATCAAAACTTACTATGGTATGGACTGATAAGACCAGTGGGGTTGCAAATCCTGCAAGGATCAGATACATCATCTCATAGTGCTGCCAGTGTCTGTTTGAATGGCGCCACCCAAGGCTGAAAACTGAATAGATCATTTTTTTTATTTTACCGACAGTCCGGTCACGCAAAGTTGCAAGATCAGGAATTAAGCCGATATACCAGAATACAAGTGATACAGTAAAATATGTTGAAACGGCAAAAACATCCCATACTAATGGAGAAATAAAATTTGTCCAGACTCCGTGCTGATTAGGATGAGGAATTAAATAAATGGGTAACCAGGGTCTTCCAACATGAAGTAATGGAAACAACCCTGCAGTCATAACCGCAAATATTGTCATACCTTCAGCAAATCTCGCAATTCCTGTTCTCCATTTTTGTCTGAACAGAAAAAGAATAGCCGAGATAAGAGTTCCAGCGTGACCAATACCCACCCAGAAAACAAAGTTTACTATACCGAAACCCCAGCCTACCGGTTGATTATTTCCCCAGGTGCCGATACCGAACCACACCGTGAGAGCAACACATATTACCCCGATAAGAAGCATAGTTCCGGTGATGCTGATTGCAATAAAAAAATTGCGGTCTGGTTTTGTTTCTAAAGGTTTTGATATTAAATCATCGATGCTTCTGAATGAAGGCTGGCCTTCAACAACAGAAACTTCCTGTGTGTGATCAACACTCACTATACATCCTCCGGATATGTATTTCTTAATTTCGCTAAATATGTAATATTTGGACGAGAATTAGTTTCCTCTAAGACATGATACCCCAAGTTATGCTCCCGGTTCTTTGCTACATCTGTATCGGGATCATTAATATTTCCAAATACTATTGCTTCTGCAGGACATGCAACCTGACAGGCTGTTTTCACTCCCGCACCGTTGAATGGAACACCCTGTTCATTAGCATCCTCTCTCGCTTCCATGATCCTCTGGACACAAAAAGTACATTTCTCCATAACTCCGCGCGATCTGACTGTTACCTCAGGATTCCGCATCAGATCAAATGAAGGCTGATAATAATATCCATCCTCAAAATGATCACGGAAATCGTAAAAATTAAACCGCCTTACTTTGTAGGGACAGTTATTAGAACAATATCTGGTACCAACACATCTGTTGTAAACCATTTGATTTAATCCATCCGGACTATGAGTAGTTGCAACAACAGGACATACTACCTCACAGGGCGCATTATCACAATGCTGGCAAAGCATCGCCTGATTAGTTACAGAAGGATCTTCAGGCGTCCCGGAATAATATCTATCAATTCTCAGCCAATGCATTTCCCTGCTGGCTTCCACCTGATCTTTACCAATTACCGGTATATTATTTTCTACATTACAAGCCGCAATACATTCAGTACAACCGATACACTTATTAAGATCAATACTCATCCCCCATTTAACACCCTGGTAATGAACTTCTGTAAGACTTAAAGGAGGCTCTTTATCTTTATGAAGCAGTTCCGGATTATTAATATATTCACCAAGATTTGCTTCTCTGATTATCTCACGTTTTTTATGATACTCTTCTTTAAAAAAGTCTTCCAGAAGATGATGCTCCTGAGTTGTTGCAAGCTTATAAGTCCCTTCTGCGGGAGAAATTTTTACATTCCTGACGAGATAAGAACTCATATTATTATTCTGAAGTACATAAGCATTTACACCTACATCAATACCGACATCACCTGTTTTTTTTCTTCCATAGCCTAATTCAATGGAAACAACACCATCTGCCATTCCAGGCTGGATATAGGCAGGAATTTCAATCGACTGGTTATTAGTTGATATTTTTAACAACTGATTCATTTCAACATTAAGCTTCTTTGCGCTGCCCGGAGATATCGCAGCATAATTATCCCACACAACTTTGGTGACCGGATGAGGTAATTCCTGAAGCCACCCGTTATTAGCAAATCTTCCATCTGCTAAATGATAACTCTCTTTGAGCTCCAGAACAAAATCATTATTGTTTATATCCGCCCGTGAGCCATCAGGAGCAGTCATATTTGCTGCTATGTAAGATGTACCAGGCGTTTCATTATTTTTAACAATTCCTGTTTCAAGCGCACTATACCAGAAGGTCTGGAAATCAACCGCAGCATTTAATTTCGGAAATAATTCATTTTCCCAATTACTCATTAAATACTGATGATATTGGTTATCCTGATATGGCTTATCATTAATCCACGTTAGAAGAATGGCTTCCTTCTGCCGGGAGTGATATAAAGAGTTAATAATGGGCTGCTGTAAACTGTAAACTCCTGTTCTGGTGTGAAAATCATTCCAGCTCTCGAGGTAATGATTAATTGGAAGAGCATATTTACACAAAGCCGAAGTTTCATTTTCTAATTCGGTAAGAGCTATACTTAATGGAACACTTTTAAGAGCTTTAGCATAATTCAGGCTAACGGGGAAATTATATACAGGATTTGTATCCAAATGAACAACAGCTCCAATCTCTCCATTATTCATCTTTGTAAAGAAATTATTCCACTCTTCAGCTGAAGCGCTGTTCATATAGTTTATGCCGGCTTGAGTGGTGTCATATAAGCTTGTATTTCCAAGAATCTGGTTCAAATTATTAACAGCAACGTGAACCTCTGTTTCAAGCAGATCTCCGGCATATACTATAGAAGCTCCTCTGTTTTCAATCAGATCATTCAAGAGGTGGTTTAATGTTTTACGAGGTATAGAATATTTATCGGCAAAAGATTCTAATGACTTCTGATCACCTGATCCACCGCCTAATCTCCTTTGAATTTCTCTGGTTAAAGTTAATACAAATTCGAGCTGGGCATCAGGCCTTAATCTAATCCTGTAATCAGCATTCATGCCGGTTACTGAAAAGCCCCCTTCAATAACGTATAATCTGTTAAAACGATCAGGATTGTTTACATCCCTGTTACGGACAAACTTTCTAATGTTTTCAATACTGTGCTTTTCTTTGCCAAGAAAATCACCGTCAAGGGACAATATAACTTTGGCTTCATCCCACTTTATAACGGGAGCAATTTTATTTACCCACGAATTATTTCTATTCGACTCGTGTCGATCAACAACATAGATTTTTGCAGATGTAAATCTGTTGGTAAAATCTGTTAACAATTTATGGGAAGCAGGTGAATTTACCGGACCGCTTAACAAAGCGATTTCTTTACCACTATCATTTATGTTTGAAAGTTCTTTTATAATTTCAGCGTCTGCATCTTTCCATTCTACTTCCCGGCCACTTTTAAGTGGTTTTTTCAATCTGGCAGGATCGTACAGATCCAGTATACTTGCCTGTCCGATTGAACAAATCTTTCCCTGATTAATCGGGTGGTCTGGATTTCCATCAATTTTTATCGGTCTTCCTTCTCTTGTTTTTACAAGTACGCCGCATGCCTGTGAACATCCTGTACATGTTGAAGAATAGAATTCAGCGATACCGGGAATAACTCCTTCAGGGTGCTGATTATAAGGTATTACTTCACCCTTCTCCCGATAATTGGTACACGCCGAAGCTGTAAAGGCAGCAGATGCACTCAGCAAGGCAATGAACTTCCTTCTGCTTAGTCCCGATAATTTCGATAAATCAAAATCATCGGTAACACCCTTCATAAACTCCTGTGCTTTCTCTTCAAATAATTCAGGATCATTATTCAGGTCTCTGAAACTTCTCCAGTATCCTGATTCATTTTTCATTTTTTTGGAATTGCTCATCAGCAATTAACCCCTTCTGTTTCTTTTTACTGACATAGGATTCATTTCGATTTTAATACTTCTAGACCTTTTTTCCCCAAATCTAAAAATTTTGAATGGAAATGATTTCATTATAAACAGTGCAGCAGCACTCTTAAACAAAGTTGAGAAAAAACTTCTCCTTTTAATTTCTTTTAACCGGGACATTGTTTTCTTGTCCATAAAATTCCTTGATAGTCCTTTTTGTAGCATATAACTCCTTTAACGATGACATGCCCAGCAATTGTCAGGGCCTTGGTTTAAACCAGCTATTTGAGGGAAGTACTCTTTTGCATTTCGGTGGCAATCGAGACATGCTGACATGGCAAATGATCTCACTTGTTGGATTTTATCCATATTTTCAACCTGTCCATGACAGTAGGCGCACTGAAGACCGTTATTCACATGAACACTGTGATTAAAATATGCAAATTCAGGCACCTTATGAATTCTTTGCCACCGGATGGGAATTCCCTGCTGATAATATTTTGTTAATTTCTGAATTTCAGGACTGTCTTTCCTGGCTATGGTATGACAGTTCATACAGATATTAGTAGAAGGAACCAGTGCATGTCTGCTTTTATCCGCTCCAATGTGACAATACTGACAATCGATTCCCATTTCACCAGCATGCAGTTTATGAGAGAAATTTACCGGCTGATCAGGGGAATACCCAATACCATCCCTTTCAGGTCTGGCGATGTAGTATGTTAAAGCGAAAGTTGATAATAAAACGAACAATGTAATGGGTAATCTAATCTTCAGATTGTAATCAAGAACAGATTTCTTCATTTATGTCCTGTAAATGTATAATGATTTCAATTGAATAATCTAACATACGGCTTTTTTGATGTGCCCTTTAGTTATAATATTATAACGAAAGTCTGTGAATAAAGACAAATATTTTCAAAAAAATCTGAGTGATGAAATAATACCCAGCGTCTGGTTCAATGACTAAATAATTTAGTAAAAAATATTTAAATATAAACATTTGAGTAAACAGGAGTGATTAAGGACACAAGGTTTAGATGTTAAGAGCTGAAGGATTCCTGAGGTAATGTGAATGGGTTAATATCAATTTTTTATTTCTCTAACTAACCTCCCATTCTTATCATATTGTTTTGTATATATATGCGTACCCTTATCAAAATATTTTTCACTCTGAAGATCACCCGATTCGTAGTACCATCTGGAGATGCCTTGCAGGTTATTATCTCTATAAAATTCTCTGGCTTTTATTGTACCACTCTCATAATAAAGATTTGCCTGGCCGTGTAGTTTTCCATTCCTCGTATGAATCTCTGCTTTCAGAGAACCATCGTCATAGTAAATCCGCTTAAAGCGAGACTTGTCCCCCGAGGCATCCTCAAAGACTTCGTTTTTTGCTGGTTCCAGTTTTTTTTTATAAAAAAACTGTACGCGTATAAAATTCTTAAGTCTTCTTCCTAAACTGTAATTCATAGGTCACAATTTTTTCTAATTTTTCCTATTAACAATAAATTCAATCAGTGATTCCAATGAAATCTTTGCAGGTGAATCAGGGAAGAGCTTCAGGTTTTCCCTGGCTTGGTTTGAATAACTTCTGGCAGTCTGGAGAGCGTATTCTATTCCATTATATTTCTTCACAAATTCAATAACCTCTTTAACATTTTTGTTTTTCCTGCCATTTTTAATCCACTTTATAATTTGTGCGGATTCTCTTTCAGGAGCATTCTTCAGAGAGTAAATCAATGGAAGGGTTATCTTTTTCTCCTGAATATCACCTCCAAGAGGTTTCCCAAATATGCTGGATGTGCCAATATAATCAAGTATATCATCTCTTATCTGGAAAGCCATCCCAATATTCTCACCAAATTTTTTCAATGCTACACGGTATTCCTGATTTAATGAAGCACTTGCTGCACCGATCTGACAGCAGGTGGAAAGCAAAGATGCAGTTTTATCGGAAATTATTTTGAAATATGTCTCTTCATCAATATCAAGCTTTTTAGATTTCCTGATTTGCAATAATTCACCTTCAGACATTCGCCTTACCGCGTCTGTTATAATTCCTAAAAAATCAAAATCCTTCCCTTCCACAGCAATCATTAAACCACGGGAAAGGAGGTAATCACCCATCAGCACCGCTACTTTGTTTTTCCAGATCGCATTTATAGATGGCAGTCCTCTGCGTTTATCAGCATTGTCAACCACATCATCATGGATCAATGTGGCAGTATGCAGCAGTTCAACGAGAGTAGCACCCCGGTATGTTCTCTCGTTAACACCTCCGGCAAGCTTTGCGGATAAAATAACCAGCAAAGGACGGATTTTCTTACCTTTTTGTTTTAAAATATAAGTAGTGATCAGATCAATTATGCCTACAGATGATTTTAATGACTTTTTGAAAATTTCATTAAAAACATCCAATTCGGCATTGATGGGTTTACTGATGTCTGTAAGCTGCACGTCAGATACTTTTCTTATGAGATACTTTTGAAACGAATATACTTATTTCGTATAATAAAACCAATGGAACAGCTAACACGATTTGGGAAACCGGATCTGTGCCGGGAGTAAGAAATGCGGATACTACAAGGATTATGATGAGAGCATGTTTGCGGAACTTACGCATAAACTGAGGTGTGAGAATACCGATCTTCGAAAGGAAAAAGGAAAGCATAGGTAATTCAAAAACCAGTCCCGCACCCAGCATGATACTAATGATTATCGAAAAGTATTCATCAATGGCAAAATTGTTTTCAATTGATTCTGTTCCGAATTGTGCTGCAAAACTAAGACTTAAAGGCAGCATTACATAGTATGCAAATACAAGTCCTGTTAAGAAACAGAAGGTTGTAAAAAGAACAATTGAAGTAATATATTTTCTCTCATTTTCTCTTAAAGCCGGAGCTATAAATTGCCATATCTGATATATAATATTTGGAATGCTTAAGACTATTCCGCCAATAATTGCGACCTGCATATAAAGGAATAACTGACCGAAAGGTTTCAAATTCTGAAGAGTAATGCCGGCATGTATAGCCGGGGCAAGCAAAACCTGATTTATAATAAAATCAATAAAAATCCAGCAGATTATTGTACCGGCAATAACACCTATGAGGGCAAATATCAAACGCCATCTGAGCTCTTCGAGATGCTCAAGAAATGACATTTCCAATTCTTCAGTTTCGAAATCTTTCTTTAGGTACTTTTCTTTCAAAAATTATGCGACCTGATTACTTGTAAATTCATGGTAAAGAGGAAAACCCGAACACAAACTTTTAACTTCTTCTTTTATGCCCATCAATACTGTTTCATTCTGGAAATTCTCAATCGCATTATTTATAAATCCTGCGATCAATTTCATTTGTTCTTCTTTCATACCCCTGGTTGTCATCGCAGGTGTACCGATCCTGATTCCGCTTGTTACAAACGGACTTCGCTGATCGAAAGGAACCATATTCTTATTTACTGTTATTCCTGCAACTCCGAGAGCATTTTCTGCCTGTTTACCGGTTATATTCTTGTTTGAAAGATCTACCAGCATAAGGTGATTATCTGTTCCGCCAGATACTATTTCAAAACCATAAGTGGTGAGTTCAGCGGCAAGTGTTTTAGCATTCAGAATTATTTGTTCTCCGTATGACCGGAATGAATCCTGAAGAGCTTCCCCGAATGCAACTGCTTTTGCCATTATGATATGCATTAAAGGGCCGCCCTGAATTCCTGGCATTACAGTGCTGTCAAAAAGTTCTGACATCAACTTCAGCCTGTCTCCTTTAATTGTCTTAATACCAATCGGATTTTCTTTGTCTTTCCCAACCAGAATTATACCTCCACGAGGGCCCCTGAGTGTTTTATGAGTTGTGGATGTGACAACATCGCAATATGGAAGCGGGCTGTTCAACAAACCTTTAGCAATAAGTCCGGCAGGATGAGCCATATCACACATCAGTAATGCTCCTATGGAATCTGCAATTTCTCTGAACTTTGAATAATCCCATTCTCTTGAGTACGCACTTGCTCCCATGATGATCATTTTTGGTTTCTCTTTTTTTGCGAGATCTGCGATATGATCATAATCCAGCATTTTTGTTTCCGGATTCAATGAATAACCGACAGCCTTATAGAGCACACCTGAAAAATTAACCGGTGATCCGTGTGTTAAATGTCCCCCATGAGCAAGGTTCAATCCCATAAATGTATCACCGGGTTTAAGCAGTGTCATAAATACTGCCATATTTGCCTGTGAACCGCTGTGAGGCTGTACATTAACATACTCTGCATTAAATAAATTTCTAAGTCTTTCTCTGGCTATATCCTCTGCCATATCAACATATTCACATCCACCATAGTATCTCTTCCCGGGATACCCTTCAGCATATTTATTCGTAAGAACAGACCCTGCCGCGGATAACACAGCAGGACTTACAAAATTTTCAGAGGCGATAAGTTCAAGATTATCCTGTTGCCGGGATATTTCAAGATTAGCAACGTTCAAAATTTCAGGATCATTAAGTAAATATTTTAACATATGATTTCTTTTTATGATTGGATTATTCAATTTTATTTACGCGGATCTCATGTCTTCCGCCTTCGAAGGCTGCATTCAGCCATGCGTCTACAATTTTCAGAAGATCTTTTTCATCAATAAATCTTTGACCGAGAGCGAGAAAATTCGAATTGTTGTGTTGAACCGCAAGCTCAGCCATTTTTTCATTAAGCACAAGAGCAGCTCTGATACCTTTAATTTTGTTGGCTGTAATAGCTGTCCCCTGGCCTGATCCGCAAACACCAATGGCTTTATCGGCTCGCTTTTCAGCAACGTCTAACGCGGCGGGTTTCACGAAGTCCGGATAGTCAGCGGAGTCTTCTGAGAAGACTCCGTGATCTATTATTTCAAAACCTTTTTCCTGGAGATATTTTTTGATTATCTCTTTATAACGGAATCCTGCATGATCTGCAGATAGTGATATTTTCATTATGGTATTGTTACACTCTTTCCAATCCAGCCATAACAGTTGCCGGAGATGGAAACTGACTGACCTGATTTAACCTGACGGAAAAAATAATCTTCCTTAGTTGGTACTGAACCTGACAATGCATTGATTCTTTCCTGTGCCTGAGCAGCAATTGACTGGTCCATGTTTTTTGCTCTTCTGTATGTATCCTGTGCAAGTAAATAAACAAGCTTATCCATCCATTCAAATCCACAATTTCTTGCGGCCTGTTCATACAGGGTAGCTTCAAGAAAAACAGGATAGCCCCAGCCCGGACTTGCATCAACAGCCTTCTGGAAATTTGTTCTTGCCTGCGCCAACTGGCCTTTTTCTCTATAGATAATTCCGGAATTCATATATGCTTCACGATTTTTCGGATCTATTTCAATCACTTTGCGATAAGCATCAAGCGCTTTATCAAGCTGTTCAGTTTTGTGATAAGCCAGAGCTAACTGGTTCCAATAGTTTAATACTTTAGGATCTTTCTGTACCAGGAATTCTAGCGGTATAATTGCCTGCTTGAAATCAGCTGCTTTGATTGCCGCTGAAGCATATTTCCATGCCTTTGCGATATTATCTTTATCCATTTCCCAGGCCTTTGCAAGTATCCCAACAAGCTGATCAATATTTTCAGCTAATCCTTCCAACCTCTGATTCCAGGCAGGATTATTAGGTTCTTTTTCTGATAGATTTGAATACAATTCCAATGCCTTGATTTTATAATCATTATTATCGGTCGCATTTTTTATATAAAGAAGTCCTAACCTGTCCCTGTAAAAGCTAGAAATTGAAGTATCAGACATTGCCTTTTCATATGCTGCTATAACAGAATCCGGATTTTCTACAAGCCAATTTTCCATTATAAAAGCTTTTCTTACCTGGTAATATGCAGCATTTACGGGCACGTGTTGAATAGCCAGATTATATAAGTACTTTGTTGTATCAGCGATTTGTTTTTTTTCTTCATCACTGATATTTGTGCTGTCGTGTAAATACCATAAGGCATCTTCCATCTTGCTGTAAACATTCTTAAACCTGGAAGGATTAAGGTTAATCACTTCCCAGCCATGAGGCATAGCACTTTGATAATCTTTATTCTTATGATATTCAAAAAACAGACTGTATTCAGTCAGAACCTTCATGCTATCCTGGGCCTTAACAGAAACTGCGGATAACAACAACATCGTTATCAATGCAATTGCATAAAACAATTTAAGGGTTTTCAACTTCTTCTCCGGATCTTTATTAATATTTAATTATGTTTGTTCTATTGTCTGAAGAACCAAAGTTCTCCTAAATTTAAGGTTAAGTTTAATTTAACCAAATTTTCCTTGACAAGGTTATTATCATTGCTTCCGCGCGCTGCATATTCCACACCAAAATCAAGAGTGTTCACATTATCCAGCGGTATTGAAAAGCCTCCCATTACTGAGAATTGATTTATTTCTGTACCTTTAATGACGTACTGAGTCTCTTCATAACTTAAACCGGCCCGTAAAGCAACATGTTCCCAAAAACCTGCTGCACGGGTATCCGGGTTTCTATACTCCAAACCGAAGCTGATTTTATTAAGATCTCTGAGGTTATCGACCTTTTGATCAGTAAATTTATATTGCGACCAGGGCTGAGTATAATAATCAACAAGGAAATTATATGCTTTATTTAATATAAAAGATAATCCAATACCCATTCTTGAAGGAATTTCAACTGTAGCTTTGCCTGTTGCAAGATCAGTTGAACTTCCTGAGGCCGGTTCCTCACGGGTATTACTGTATGTTGTAACAACCAAAGAGGTATCCGCATCAAACTTCTGCGATAATGTATAACTGAAAGCAAGTCTCAACTCGCTGGAGCTGCCTGAATTTACATATTGCAAAAGATCGTCTGATATAATACCGAAGGTGCCGCCAACTCCCGATAATTTATATGTCTTCAGGAATTCCGTATTCAATATTGCATGATTGGAGAAATCTATTCCGGAAATATAATCAATATTACCAATGTAATAGTCAATGCTTGCACCAATATCAAAAATGAATGGTAATCTGTAAGAAAGGCCGAGAAAACTTCTGGATATACCCCCGTTACCTTCAAAATATAAGGAATGAGGAAATAAGGTTGCACTCTGGGCTTCCGTTACATCATACATGACATTACTATAAGGTGTTATTCCCAGAACTAAAGAAATTCCATAAGATTTTTGAACGGGTATTCCCAAAGAAAAGCCGGAAAACTGCGTTGCGGAATAGTTTGCCGAGGTTGTGTTATCTTTTAAGCCGTATAAATTATAATTTAGCCCTATGTTAAAACGGGTTAAAGTAATTCTGCTCCAGGCAGCCGGGTTCAGGGTGCCTATATCATTCTGATCATACATTGCAAGTCCAAGACCTCCCATAGCCATTCTTCTGGCGGAATAGGCGTAGTTCAAATCTCCTAAAGCATATCTTGTATAAACTGATCCTCCTTCAGCTAAAAGAAGCATTGGAGTAAGCATCAGGAGAAATGTAAGTTTGAATAATTTCATAATTAAATATATTTATTTTTTTGATGTATAGGTAATATATAGTTTAGGTCTGTTCGCGGGGTCTGATGCCTGGCTCCCGAATAATGTCAGCTGGTCAAGAGATACCCGCTCATTAAATAGTGATAAGATTATACCGTTATTATTCTGTCCATTTAACCAGCGTTGTACGTATCGGGCAATATCTCCCTCGTATTTATTACCGGACTTTTTCATCAAAATAACTTGTGAACTGTCATATTGAACACCGCTATCAGCGGTACCAGTTAAAAATCTTATTACAAGGGAATCTGTTTTTGGAGTTCCGAGGTGGGATTGATTTTCATTAATAGTTAACTGCAAAAGAGCTCTATTGATCGTTGTATAAGCCGGAAGAGCAGGTAACGTAAAATTCATAGCGCCGTTATAACCGGTACCGCCCTGAAGAGCAATATTTCCCTGGGGAATATTTGGTGCTGGTCCGGTAACGAAATTTGCACCATCAGCAGGAGAAAAGGTTAAGGTATCTGTGTAACTATTATCTTTTTTTGTAATTACTACTCTGAGGTTTATTGAAGTGTAGCCATATGCTCTGTCAATGTTTCCATCCGGTCTGAACAAAATTCCATATTGATCAGGTTTAGAAGTATCTGCATATGCCAACAGCCAGTTATTCACAATCTCATTATTTACCGGAAATGTATGCAGAGAATCGATGTTTTTTGGTCCCGAAAGATCTGTACTTTCAATTATCAGAATCTGAAACTGTTCCAGAGTAGTTTTTGAAGTCCATTCACTATTAACCTTATGGACAGAGAAATTAAACGGAGAGGATGTACTTCCAATAGAATAATCAGGATCCATTTCTATTGTGGAAGACAGATTAAGCTCACCATTCTTTATCTGGGTTTTAATAGTGTCATTATTAAGTGCGCTAAAGTTAAATCTTACAAGAAAGAAGGCTTCATTATTGTTTGCTTTTCCAAGCAAAACTCTATCTGCATCAGCAAGATTTAATTTTCTTTGAAGAGCAGTTGAGGTATGTCTCACACTATCAGGATTCAGTTCAAGCAGATTAACAAAATCATCTCCGGGAAGTGTGTCACCTCCAATTGAAGCAGGATCATCGCTGCAGGCAGAAAACACCAATGATGAGATCAACAGCAGCACCAGAACTCGGATTTTTAAATACAATCAGTATCCTCCAATAAAATCATTTGCAATTAGTTTACAGGCTTCTTTAAAATCGCCAGCAATAAAAGTGGGAATTTTGCTTTGATTATTCAAGTTAGAAATTGTTTCCTGAGTCAGATTTCTATTTAATAGTACAGTTTTAGTTCCCGCATTTATACCACACTCTACATCTGTAATCATATCACCAACAAAATAGCTTTTTGTCAAATCTATATCTAACTCTTTTGCAGCAATAAAAACAAGCTTGGGAGAAGGTTTTCTGCACTGGCATTCTTCCGGGCTATTAAAATCCGGATGAAAAGGGCAATAATAAAATGCATCGATAGCAAATCCATCTTTTTTCAACAGCTCATTAATCCTGGCATTTACAGCTTCTACATCTTCAGCTTTGAAATATCCCCGTGCTATACCTGACTGGTTTGAGATCACCACCAGTTTAAAATCAAGCTTTTTTAATTCTTTCAAACCTTCCGGGACTTCACTGAATAATTGTACAAGTTCCGGCTTCCCTATATACCCGGGATCTATGTTTATTGTTCCATCTCTATCTAAAAAAACAGCATGATGTGACATCCAAACCTTAGCTAAGAACAGATTTATAAAGTTCTACATACTTTTTTGCCGAAGATAACCAGCTGAAATCAGATTTCATACCATTACGTATAATTTTGTTCCAGAGCTTTCTGTCCTGGAAAATTTTAACCGCTCTTTTTATTTCTTTAAATAATTCCTGTGAGTCATATTTCTTAAATACAAATCCGTTACCTGTTTCCTCTTTTTCATTAAACTTCACAACAGTATCTGCTAATCCACCGGTTTCATGAACCAATGGTATAGTACCATATATCAGACTATACATTTGATTCAGACCGCAAGGTTCGTACTTTGACGGCATAAGAAAGATGTCACTGCCGGCTTCAATCAGATGCGCCAGTTCATCGCTGAAACCCAGATAACAGGAAAACCTTCCCTTATATTTTACCTGGATTTCTTCAAATAATTTGTAATATTTCTTATCGCCTGTTCCCAACAAAACAAATTGTATATCCAGTTTCATTATATCATGAATGATCTCAGCTAAAAGGTCAAAACCTTTTGCATCAACTAACCTTGAAATTGCTGAAAATACAGGAACATTTTCATTATAAGTAAATCCGAATTTTTCAGCCAATGCCTTTTTACTTTCGGATTTATCTTCAATATTCCTGAAAGAAAAGTTCTTTGGTATAAGTGTGTCTGTCTGTGGGTTCCATACCTTATCATCTATTCCATTTAAAATGCCATAAAGATCTTTTTTCCTTTTCAATAAAACGTGCTTTAAGCCGGCACTGTTTTCCTCATCCTTTACAATCTCCTCAGAATATCTCTCACTTACAGTCGTTATCAGATCAGAATACAATAAACCGCTCTTCATAAAGTTTAATCTGCCGTAAATTTCAATTCCTTTTTCAGAATTAAGTTCTTCAGGAAGTCCGGTTTTTGCAAAGGAGCTTTTTGGGAAAAACCCCTGGTATGCCAGATTATGTATTGTAAATACAGTTTTAATATTGGCTATTTCAGGATATGAATTATACATATTTTTCAGATAAGCAGGTATAAGACCGCATTGCCAGTCATTGCCGTGAATAATATCAGGCACCCAGCCGAGTTTAAGGATAAGCTCGAACACTGATCTGGCAAGCATTATAAATCTTTCATCATTATCCTGATAATCGGAACCTGTTGCCGGATCTACATAAAGTCCCTGCCTGCTGCCGAAATACTCAAAATTATCAAGGAAGTAAATCTGTACCCGCGCTTTTGGTCCAATGAGGAAAGAAGAACGTAAAGAAAAAGTAACCTCTTTTTCACCGATTTTTAAGGGGATATCTTTTAGTCTGACTACTTCATGGATCTTGAACTTTCTTTCATCAATTGCCCCATATTTAGGAACAACTATTCTAACCTCATGCCCCATTTCAGTTAAAGTTTGAGGTAAAGCAGCAGAAACATCTGCCAATCCACCGGTTTTTACAAAAGGAACTACTTCAGAAGTCACAAAAAGTATCTTGAGTTTTCTTGATGGAGGCATGTTCAAGTCCTTTTAATTTTTAATATTGCAAATTTACGGAAAAAACGGATTTTTGACAAAGTTATTTTAATTATACTTTGAGCTCCAATATATTGGTACCTCTCTGATGATGTTGAAGTCAAACTTCCTAATGATGAAGTTCTTATTTTTTCGAATTATTATGACATTTCTTTATATTTCAAGATAATAATCAAAAAACAACATGTTAAAAGCATTTATAAACCCGGCTCAAATCGTAACGATTAACACAAATGGCAAAAATTTTAAACGCGGAAGTGAAGCAGGATCCGTGGATGTACTTGAACGACACTCAATCATAGTAGAAAATGATACTGTGCTGGATATTATTCCGAATACAAGCATTAACAAGATAAAACCCGATAAAATCATTAATCTGAAAGACAAAATTGTACTTCCGGGGTTAATAGACTGCCATACACATACTGTTTTTGCCGGAAGCCGTGCAGAAGAGTTTAAGCTCAAGCTAAGCGGCGCTACTTATGAGGATATCGCCCGCTCAGGCGGCGGAATCAATAAAACTGTACGTTCAGTAAGAGAAAGTTCTGAAGAAGAACTGCTGGAAGCAGCTAAAAAAAGAATTGAATTCTTTATCACCCAGGGAATAACCTCCTTAGAAATAAAAAGCGGGTATGGACTTGATTTTGCTAATGAGATTAAGATCCTCAGGGTTATCAGCAAATTAATAGCTTTGTACCCAATTGATATTATCCCAACATTCCTGGGTGCGCATACATTTCCTCCTGAATACCGGAATGATCAGAATTCTTATGTTGATCTTATCATAAATAAAATGCTTCCGTTTGTTGCCGAAAATAAATTAGCTGTTTTCTGTGATGCCTATTGTGAGATCCTCGATTTCCTTCCTGAACAGGTTGACAGAATATTTACAAAAGCTTCGGAATCAGGACTTCCGCTCAAACTGCATTCGGAACAATTTAATAATATCGGTGGAATTGAATTAGCCTTGAAACACAAAGTCACGAGCATAGATCATCTGGAAGTTATCAGAGATGAAGATATAAAGAGGCTTGCTGCTACTGATTCAGTCAGCGTTGTACTTCCGGGAGTTTCTTTTTTCCTGCATTACGGGTACGCCCCGGTACGTAAACTATTAGAGAATAATGCAATAGTTGCAATTGCTACAGATTTCAATCCCGGATCTTCACACATCCCCAATCTTCATTTCATAATGGCCCTGGCAGCAATAGAAATGAAGATGAAAACTGAAGAAATTTTTTCCGCAGTTACCATTAATGCAGCCAAAGCTTTAGGATTAAATCATAAAACAGGCAGCATTGAAATAGGTAAAAAGGCTGACTTTGCGGTTTTTGACACAAAGGACTATGCTAACATAATTTATGAAGTCGGAAGAAATATTGTTTACGCCACAATTAAGAATGGAAATATAATTTATAAAACTTCTGAGGTATGAATGAAGATTATTGAATGTGTACCAAATTTTAGTGAAGGAAGAGATCAGAAAACATTTAATGCAATTACAGAAGCAGTTTCTAAAATAGCGGGTGCTAAACTGCTTAGTCTTGAGCCGGATCCTGATTATAACCGTGTAGTTGTAACACTGGCAGGTGATGAAGAATCGATTTTACTTGCATCGATTGAAGCGACCAAAGCCGCAGCTGCCAGAATAGATATGAGAAAACACAGAGGTGAGCACCCCAGGCTTGGAGCCGCAGATGTAGTTCCTTTCATTCCAGTTAAAAATGCAGCGATGGAAGATTGTATCTTAATATCTCAAAAATATGCTGAAAAAATATCGGCTGAGCTTAACATCCCGGTTTATCTTTATGAAGATGCAGCAAGAACTCCTGAACGAAAACTCCTTTCAAATATCAGAAAAGGAGAATATGAAGGACTTGAAGAAAAATTAAAAGATCCACAGTGGAAACCAGATTTTGGTGAACCAATATTTAATGCTAAACTTGGAGCAATTGTTACAGGAGCACGATTCTTCCTAATCGCATATAATGTAAATATTGGCTCAATGGATATTAAATATGCTAAAGAGATCGCGGAAACTCTGAGGGAAACAGGCAAGGTGAAAAGAGATGAAAACGGGAATGTTGTTAAGGTTGATGGTGAAACTGTTAAAATTCCCGGAAGATTAAAAACTGTTCAGGGTATGGGTGTATCTCTTGAAAAAAACAATATTACCCAGGTTTCCATGAACCTTAAAAATTATAATGCAGTACCTTTGCATACGGCATATGAAGAAGTAAAAAAAGAAGCTGAACGTCTTGGCATAAAGGTAAACGGAAGTGAAATTGTTGGACTCGTACCTCTGGAGGCGATACTAATGGCAGGAAGACATTATTCTAATAATCAGATCACAGATGAAAAAGAACTGGTAAAGATAGCTATTGAAAAACTCGGGCTTAGTTCTCTTAATCCGTTTATACCAGAACAGAAAATTATTGATTACATGATCTGAAATAAATACAAGGAATTACTAATGGACATTACTAAAACTTTAAAGGAATACCTGGACGAACTTTCTTCAAACTCCCCCACTCCGGGAGGTGGAAACGTAGCCGCATTATGCGGAGTGCTGTCAGCCTCTCTCGGTACAATGGTTTGCAATCTTACCATTGGTAAAAAGAAATATACTGATGTTGAACAGGAAATATCTGATGTAAAAACAAAACTCGAACAGTATAAGGATACCTTTGTTAATCTCGCAGCAAAAGACAATGAAGCATTTGATAACGTGATGGATGCATTTAAACTGCCCAAGGATACAGATGAACAGAAATCTATACGTATCCGGCAGATTGATGATGCTACTTTCATGGCCGCCGAAGTTCCGAATGAAGTAATAAAGAACTGCAAAGAGTTACTTCCAATTATCAGGATTGTTGCTGAAAAAGGTAATCAGAATTCATTATCTGATATCGGTGTTTCTGCACTTTTGTTATCTTCTGCAGCGCAGGCAGCATATCTGAACGTACTAATCAACTGCACAGCACTGAAGAATCAAACCATTGCAGGTGAACTTCTTAAATCAGCTGAGATCAGAACTGAAGATATTAAAAATGAAAGCAATGACATTCTTGAATATATTAAACGGAGATTACAATCATGATGCTTAAATTCATTATTCTGATTTGCATGTTTGCTTTCTCTTTATCTGCTCAGGTAAAGACGGGAATTGACGTTCTAAAATCGAGAAACTTTGATATTCTTCAGGGTAAACGTGTTGGGTTGATCACTAATCCCACCGGTGTTGACGCTGATCTGAAATCCACAATCGACATCCTTTTTGAAGCACCCTCTGTAAAACTGGCTGCACTATACGGCCCTGAACATGGTGTGAGAGGAGAATATGCCGCGGGCGCAAAGATCCAATCGGGTACTGATAAAACCACTAACCTTCCTGTTTATTCTTTATATGGTAAGACAAGAAAACCTACAAAAGATATGCTTAAAGATATCGATGTGCTTGTATACGATATACAGGATAACGGCTGCCGTTCATATACCTATATCTCCACAATGGGTGTTGCAATGGAAGCCGCGGCTGAGAATAACATAGAGTTTGTTGTACTTGACAGGCCAAATCCCCTCACCGGTGAAAAAGTAGAAGGTAATCTTGTTGAAGATGATTTCTTCTCGTTCGTCAGTCAATTCAAAATTCCATATGTATATGGATTAACGTGCGGGGAACTTGCTGCTCTGCTGAATGAAGAAGGGATGCTTGCTAAAGGCATTAAATGCAAACTCACAGTAGTACCCATGGAAGGCTGGAACCGTAAAATGTCTTATGAAGATACGGGTCTGAACTGGGTCCCTGCCTCACCTCACGTTCCGCATAAGGATTCACCTGTCCGTTATGTTACAACAGGAATCCTTGGAGAACTGGGAGTAATATCTGAGGGAGTAGGTTACACCATTCCTTTTGAAACATTCGCTGCTGAATGGATTGACGGGAAAATACTTGCTGACAAAATGAACTCGTTAGGATTAGAAGGTATACGATTCAGACCAATAACTTATAAACCATTCTATGGAAGGGATACTGATAAGGAACTTCATGGAGTGCAGCTTCATGTTTCAGATATGCGCAAGTTTGATATGACAAGCATTCAGTTCCTGTTCCTGCAGGTGCATAATGAGTTATACCCTGATAAAAATCCTTTTAAACTAGCTAAAGAAAACAGGATCAAATTTTTTGATAATGTGGCGGGAACAGACAAAATAAGAAATATGTTCAGTAAAAATATGAAGTACGCGGATATTAAAGATTTTATGGATTCCCAGGCCGCCCAATTTAAAGAATTTTCTAAAAAGTATTATATGTACCAATAAAAAATAAACCTCCGGGTTAATGTAATCCGGAGGTTTCTTCCTGGTTCAGTGTTATTATTCCCGCCAAATGTTGGGAAGTTTTTCTGTTATTTCAATTTCACCAAAGATCTTTGTTTTCTTAGAACCATTTTCTTTTACCCACAAAGCCATTTTCCTTATTCCTTCATCAAGGGTTGTCCTTTCATTAAGATGAAATCTTTGCTCTGCTTTTTTATGTGAAGAATAGGCGTGAATAACTTCATTGCGTGCTTCAAGATATCTCAACTCAGGCTCAGTGTTCATAACTTCTTTTACTTTAGAGATAAGTTCATTGATACTGTAAGGAATATCTGCGCCCACATTAAATACATCGTTATAGGCACTCTTTTCTCTTATTGAATTAGCTATAACCGGAGCGACATCTTTAATGTAACTAAAAGCCCGTGTCTGCTCACCATCGCCAAAAACAGTTAATGGTTTTTGCTGCAGTATCTGATTCATAAATATTCCAATCACATTCCTGTACTTGTCGCCGATGTTCTGCCGTTCACCGTAAACATTATGTGGTCTGAATATAATATAATTTAATCCAAACATGTTATGCGAAACATGCAGTTCCTGTTCAACAGCATATTTTGCAATTCCGTAGGGATCTTCAGGCTGTGGAGTAGTATCTTCTGTCATTGGCAGCTGGTTTTTACCATAAACGGCGATTGATGAAGTAAAGACAAAACATTTTACTTTATGAATTATGCTTTGGTTTATAAGATTTATACTTCCTATGAGATTATTATTATAATTAAACCTCTTAATGAAATGGCTAAGACCCTCGGCCGCATAAGCAGCCAGGTGGAAGACATAATCAATCTTATTTGATGAGAAAATATTTTTAATAAGTTCGTAATCGCAGATATCGCCCTGGATAAATTCAGCTGACTTATTAACGTTTTCAATGAACCCGCCGCTCAGATCATCAAGTACTATTACGTGTTCACCCTGATTTACTAATTCATCAACAACATGTGATCCAATAAAACCGGCTCCGCCTGTAATAAGAATAGACATTGATTTTTCTCCCGTTAGTATAAAATAAGTTACTAAAGGGTAAAGAAAAATCAAATCTCTTATATTGAAATCCTACTGTCGTATGAAATGCTGCATCTCGAAAGGGATTTCCAGAGACAACTCCACTAAGCCGGCAAACTCTCCGTTCTCAAACCATGGAACCTGATAAATTATTTTTTTTATTCCATTCTTCTCAATAGTGTAAACATTTTTATTCCTCTCTATTAACATTGCCGCAATTTTTTTTCTCGCCTCTTTGGGATGACAATCCATTAAATTTGAGCCGATCAGCGCCTCTCCGCCTTCATTTCTGAATGTATTAATTGATTTATCATTCATATAAATAATCTTTCCCCGTTCGTCACAAACTGTTACCGCTCCGGGAAATTCTTTAAGCCAGATTTGATCCACCTCAATTCTCCATATTATATTAGCAAAAGCATTTTTTTACGAAAACTAATCCAGGACAGTAATACCATCCGAAGAAAATAAATATAATCTCTCCCCCTGCTTATTCAGATTAAAATTTGTGTGAAGGAATAAGTCAGATTTGCCGCGGCAAAATAAACCCGGTTATCTTCAACGAAAATATACATTTTCCGGATGTATTTTGCACAAAGGAAAAGATAGATATGTAAGCCGGTATGATTTATTCTAACAGTTAATTTTTATGAAGAAAAATGTTCCATCCTGTGTTCGACAGCTGGAACATCTAATTAAAAATTATCCTGAAAGTAGAACCCTCACCTTTTTTGCTGCTTACCTGAATTTCAGCATTGTTCAGTTCAGCATATTTTTTTACCAGGGCTAAACCAAGTCCGTTTCCATCAAAAGCTCTTGTATAACCAGTTTGCTCCTGTGAGAAAGGAGTAAATAATAATGGGAGGTACTCTTCGGAAATTCCAATTCCGGTATCTTTAATCTCAACACACACTTTTTCTTCTTCATTTTTATAAAGATCTATCTGCACCTGTCCCTGGGGTGTATACTTCACGGCATTGTCTATCAGGTTAAAAAACATTTGTGAAAGCATCGTAGGATCAGCTTTAATCTTTTCCTGAACATTATGGTTCTCGAATATAAGATCAATTTTTTTTACTTTTGCAGCCGACATAAAATCAAGCATAACAATTTCAATGATATCTTTTTCAAGATCAATTAAGATTGGTTTTGCTTCATAATTACCGGACTGAATCTGCGACATGTTAAGAATGAGGTCAATGGTACGGATTAATCGTTTGCTTCCATTCTCAATTATTTTAAAACTTGTCTGAAGGTTCCTGTCACTTCTGATATCGAGTTCTTCTTTCAGCAAACTTATCACACTCAGTATTGTATTGACGGGAGTACGTATCTCATGCGACATTTGCGCAAGAAACTCTGTTTTAAGATGATCAGATTTTTCAGCATGCTCCTTAGCTTTTATTAGTTCGAACTCAGCATTTTTTCTTTGACTAATATCCTCTTTAATGATCAGGAAATTCGTTACCTGTCCTGAAGAATTTTTTATTGTGGAGATGAGAGCTTTCTCCCAGAAGACTTCACCATTTTTTCTGGTATTCTGAAACTCGCCCGACCAGCTTTCTCCCGCGCGCATTGCTTGTCTGATCTTCTGCAGTTCACTGTGGGGAAGTGTACCCGATTTAAAGAATTGCGGAATTTTCCCGAGTACTTCTTCTGTGTTATATCCAGATACTCTTGTATATGCAGAATTTACGTATTCAATCTTTCCATAAATATCAGTCAGCATAATCATAATGGGATTCTGTTCAACTGCGACATAGAGTTTATAAAGCTCCTGCTGTGTAATCCTTCTCTTTTCTTCAATGCCTATTCCTGAAGCAATTATATCGATTACCTTCAATTCCTGTTTCTGCAGAAGCCGGTTTATGTTGAACATGATATATAGTACCCCCGCAGGTTCCCCTTCGAAGGTGATTACTTTTGCAAAATAATTTTTAGATCCCAAAGTAATCACGACCATATTTTTGCGTGCAGCTTTTTTAAGAAGCAATCCATAATCATCTGTTTTTGTTTTAGATGAAAGAATCTTAATAAGTGATGCATTGATTTCAGTTATGTTAACAATTTCTTTATCCCAATTCCATTTCAGGAGCTGATCAGTAAATTGTTTATTCCGGAACCTGTTATAGAGAACAGTCTCTGCAAAGAGTTCTTTACCGCAAAAGGTGATCAGACGGTTAATATTGTTTTCAGGATTGGAATCAAACTGAAGAAAGCATTCGTTTAATTTTGCCAGTCCTTCCTGTGCAAGTTTGCGGTCAGTAATATCCTGAAGTCCGCCGAGCATACTTTTTGCTCTGCCATTGTTTCCGGGAATGAATACTCCGGTATCGGCCAGATAAATATAATTCCCGTTTTTATGAAGAAACCTGTATTCCATATTAAACTTACCAATTTCATTCTCCGCGATTATCAGCTGGTCTGCCCAGAGTTTCCGGTCATCAGGATGAATATTTCTGATCAGATCTTTTACACTCTTAATTTCGTGGTTTGAGTACCCAAGTACTCTTTTTATATTCCCGCTCCAGATAATATTACCTGTAGCAGCATCGTAATCATAAATTACCTGACCGGAATTACCTGTTACAATTTCATAGCGTTCCTTCCAGAGAAGGGATTCCTGTTCAGCTTTTTGTTTTTCAGCAAGAATTTCACTCTTTTGAATAATGTTTAACATGGAAGGAACAATTTTCCCGATATGCTCTTTTATAACGTAATCATCAGCGCCAGCTTTCATGCAGGTAACAGCTATTTCTTCATTTAAAGATCCTGTGATAATGATGAAAGGAAGAATAGGATTGAAGTTCTTTGAAATTTCTAGAGCCCGCATTCCATCGAACATTGGCATATTATAATCAGAGATCACAATGTCGGGGGAGAATTCCCTGAGGAGCTTTAGAAATGCTTCCTGTTCTTCAACTCTCTGAAGTACGTAGTTAACTCCATTTATCTTAAGTTCATATTCCAGTAATTTTTGATCATCAGTATTATCTTCAAGCAATAAGATGCGGATATTTTTATTCATTATTTAAACCTTTGCGGGAGCCTCATTTAATATCAGCCAATATAATCCTACATTTGAAATAGCTTTTACAAACTCGTCAAATTCCACAGGCTTAACTATATAACTATTTACACCCAGCTGATAAGCGTCAATAATATCCCTGTCCTCTTTTGATGAGGTTAATACCACAACGGGGATTTTCCTTAAATTCTGATCAGCTTTTATTTCGCGCAATACTTCAATTCCGTCAACCTTCGGTAATTTGAGATCAAGAAGAATTACCTTTGGAACCTGCTGAATATTTCTTTCGGCAAATCTTCTTCTGCCGAAAAGAAAATCCAGTGCTTCCTCACCGTCATTCACAATTTGAATATTGTTGGCAAGGTTGTATTTGCGCAGAGCGTGCAATGTAAGCTTAACATCATCAGGGTTATCTTCCACTAATAAAATTTCTACGGCACTTATAATCATAAATATTCCTGAGTTGTTTCCTGTTCAATACTCTTCTGAGGGATTGAAAAATAAAAAGTTGCGCCATTGTCAACTACTCCTTCTGCCCAGACTCTTCCTCCATGCTTTTCAATTATTCTATTTACAATTGCAAGTCCTACCCCGGTACCTTCAAATTCATCTGATCTGTGGAGCCGTTGAAATACGCCGAATAGTTTATCCTTATATTTCATGTCGAAACCGACACCATTGTCGCTGATCCAATAAATATTCTCATGCCCGCGGGTTTCACCCTTTATTTCAATATATGGAATATTTCTTCCTGAAGAATACTTAATTGCATTAGCCAATAAATTAACAACTACTTGTTTTATCAGCACGGGATCTGCGAACGTTTCCGGCAGCTTATGTATATTATAAGACACACGCGGATTCTTTTCATTATTAATAAGTTCGGTATATGTTCTGTTAAAGAGATCCGTCATATCAATCAGAGCATAACGGGTTTCCTTTCTGCTAAGCCTCGAAAAATGGAGGATATCGTCTATCAACTGCCCCATGTTCTCAGAATTCCGAAGTATATCTTTCATCAGTTCTTTACCCTCATCGTCAAGCCTATCTGCGTATTGCTGGAACAGAATTCTTGAATATCCCTGTATTGCACGAAGAGGTGCACGCAGATCATGAGAAATAGAATAGGAGAACGATTCAAGTTCCTTATTAACCATTTTCAACTGTTGTTCTGTTTTTTGCCGTTCATATATTTCTATTTTCAGATCTTCGTTATATTTCTTTACAGTATCCTTTTCTTCGTTAAAATCTTCAAGGATATTAATTGTAGCTCTGCGAAAATCCTCAAGGAGTTTTTTTTCATCAGCAAAATCTTCGAGAATGTTGTGAGTTGCCTTTAACGAGTTTTTCAGATCCTCGAGTTCATTACCTGATTCTGATTCCCTTTCTGCCATTACTAAGCCTGTTCATTTTTTTCATTAAGTTGTTTCTTAAGCTCTTCAATTTCTTTTTTCAGTTCTATCATTTTTAATTCCCTGCCTATAGTTAATTTTTGAAAGCGTTCAAGTTCTGCGAGCCGTATAAGTTCACGGGAATGTTTCTCTGCAAGTTCTGTTTCCTCCTGTTTCTTAGCAGCAGCTCTTTTGCGTTCAGTAACATCAATGATGCTTCCTAATACCATTATCCCTTGTTCGCTCTCAACAGGGGTTAATCCAATTTCAACAGGTACTTCAGATCCATTCTTCCGAAGGCCAAACAATTCAGTTCCTGATCCAATTGGGCGCACTTCCGGATTTCTAAAGTAATCATCTCTTAAGAAAGATATATTTTCTCTAAATCTTTCAGGAACCAGAACTTCAAGACTTTGACCTATCAGCTCTTTCCTTTCATAGCCGAACATTATTTCCATCTGAACATTTATAAGTTCTATTATGCCCTGCTGATTAATTAATACAATTGCATTTGGCGATGCTTCCACAACCTGTCGGAACATTTGTTCTGCACGTTTACGTTCAGTGATATCAATTATGCTTCCCAGGGTATAAATTTCTTCGCCGCTCCGGAAAGGGCTGAGTCCGATCTCTACAGGAATTTCTTTCCCATTTTTATGCAGACCAAACAAATCACGCCCGGCTCCCATGGGGCGGGTGCTTGGATGAGAGAAATAGTTGTTCCGGTATTTGGAGTGTTTCATACGAAAGCGGTTAGGAATGAGCAGTTCAACGTGCCTGCCTTTTAACTCATCCCGGGAATATCCAAATAGTTTTTCTGTCTGTGCATTAACGAGAATAATCTTTCCATTACTCTCAATCAGCACTATGGCATTCGGGGAAGCTTCAACAATCTTCCGGAATATATCTTCAGTCAGCTGATTTTCCGAAGATGAGTTTTTATCTGGTTCTTTTTTTCCGGGCAAATCTTTAAACATCGTATCATTTCCCTTTCCGGATTAGTACTTTACTCTGGATAACTAAACACACTTACATTGATAATGCAACAGAAAAAAATAGTATAAATTCATTGAGTTATCAGGAGCTATCAGATGTCCCGACAGACCGAAGGCATAGAATGAGCTAATAAAAAGATAGCTAAATAATAAGTGGTGAGGATCAATGGTTCAACATAAGGAAATGTTTTCTTAAAATTTCTTATTGCTAAGGCAAAATCAGAAATAAGAAAAAGCAGTGAAGCAGCCGGAATAAGGATAGTGTCTGGATATAATTCATATGCCCGCCAGGACATAAACAGAATAGCGGGAATGTAAAAGAGTACCGGTAATTTATATTTACTAAGATCAGGAGATAAGTAGATGAAGAGTAATATTCCGATTATGAAAAATATTATGAAAAGCCATAAAGAAAATGTGAATCTAATGAGAATAAAGCCAGCTGAGAATATTATGTGAGCAATAAAAAAACTTAATAATCCATATACAAATCTACTTTTCAGCATTAAGAAGATGTCGCCGGCCAAACAGAAAATCAGTGCAGAATAGATATAATATTTATAAGTACAGGTTAGTTCAGAACCAAACAAAATAGCACTGCATAAAATCAGTATAGTTGTGAGCGGTTTAAAAATAAAGAAGAGTGTTTTGTTGGAAAGTGATTTTCCAAAAAGGGCTGCAGAACCGGAAACAAAAATGATAATGGATAAGATAACGGGCATAATCCCTGCGCTCCCATAAAGATACCTCTAAAATAGCATTTGTTCCGGAGTGGACAAAACCGCGATGGAGCAAAATTCCCAAAGCACAAAGGTTCATGAATAAAGGCAGAAGACAACTCTTCGGAAAAGGTTAAAATTTTTCCTTGACCGGCTCAGCCAGATTAAGAAGAATCTTATACTCACTCAGTGCCTGCTCAAAAGTGGGCATCAGAGTTGCATGCTCACTTGTTAATACAGAATAGTTAGGTCTGCGTGCAATGAATTTAATATCCATTGATGAGCGCGGGTCAATATATTTGCAGTCATAACCGGAGGTTTCAACAAGCTTCATAATGAAATCTGCCCATGATTCTGAACCTCTGTTAGTCAGGTGCCATATTCCCTTTTCTCCATCTATGAGAATGTCGAGAGATGTATTTATGAGGTCAGGGGTATACGTAGGAGATATTATAATATCTTTCGGCACAGTAACTTTCCTTCCATTCTCAACCTTCTTCAGTATTGAATTTATATAGCCATTATGATCCTTTGAGGAAAAACACGCGCCGGTTCTTATTACAAGTGCAGAGGGATTATTCCTGAGTATCTTCTGTTCAGCGGCAGCTTTGGAAACACCATAAACATTTAAGGGGGCAACTTCACAACTCTCAATATAAGGTTCTTTACGATTACCATTAAAGACAAGGTCAGTTGAAAAGGAAAGATATCTTATGCCCATTTTCGCACAAATAGTTCCAATATTTACTGCTGCAACTACGTTATCCATTTTGCACTGATCAGGCTGTATTTCAGCTTTATCGATGTCATTAAAATCCTCAATATTAATTACAGCCCACGGATCATTCTTCACCAATACAGCTTCAATCTGAGACACATCGTAAACATTTATAGCTCTCTTATCGAGTGTAATAAAAGGGATACCTCTTTTGATACAATGCTCCTCATAAGATTGTGCAAATGTTTCAATACCCTTTATAATAATCAAAGGCTTTATATTATTTAATTTCTCAGAAATGTTAACCGGTTCATGAATTTTAATGCTGGCAGCTTCTTTGTTTTCAAAATGGAATCTTTCAAAGCGATTCCACCAGCCAGTTGTCTGTATTAAGGGATTGGCATATTCGGTGCCGGATGCAAGATGAGAAATCAAATTACCCAATTCAGTCTGCCTGGGCTTTGGAGCCCGGATATCGAATACTCCTGGTTCATAAACACCTTCAATTTTTGTAACAAGATTATGCCAGTCGAAAGCGCCGAGTAATGACCAGGCAGTTACTGCCCGGACTTCAACATTTTCTGCATTGAGTTTTTTCGAAGTGTTGTAAATTTCATAGAACCACCTTATCTGTTCCTCACGGGTACATGATAAATGTGCTTCGGTTATCGCAATAGGAATTTTATAACGGGCGTACATCAGTTTGAGCAGGTTGTAAAGACCGGAATATCCGGAACCCTTCACTCTTACAGCTTCAACATCAGCATAACGCTGATATTTATTCCTTCCAATAGCATGCCGGGGATACTTACGCGTATGATGGTCGAGGAATCTTTCACTCGTCAGATAATAGTTTGCTCCGAGTACATCCGGAGGACGGGGAGTTTTAATAAAGAATTCAAGTTCGGTTTTATGGATACCGGCATCAATGAAAAATTTCCACATAGGGTGCTTTTGATTTACCATTCCACATAGCAGGTCGTAGGTTAACCATCTTCTTTTATTCTCAAAATCAGATTGATATCTGAGTTTTTTGGTTGAAGTAATATTGGCAAGATCCTCTGTCTGGATTAATTTCGCAGAAGGATTAATCTCATTTATGGCCTGCATTGCCAATATCACTCCGCGGCATTCATTCAGCATGGCCTTTGAAAACGCAAGATCATCTTTCAAATGGGGATACCAGTAGCCATATAAACAGCTGAACCTTGCAGTGGTAAGTGGTTCATTTATAGGGTTGTAGAATGTGATCCAGGGATATCGTCCGGCAACAGCAGCTGCGAAATCCCTGAAAAGTTCTGGAAAACCGGGATCTGTCAGATTAGTAAAATATGGTCCGCTTCCGTGATGAATTAAACCGGCAATAGGATCAATGTTCAATTCCTTCAGCCGGTTTAATCTCTCATCCGTCCAGTCCCAGTTATACTTTTTTGATTTATGATCGTAAACCTTTTCCCAAATGACGGGATATCTCAATTTAGTAATTCCGAGCTGGCTGAATAAATCAAGATCTTCAATTCTATGTGAATGTCCCGTCAGCTCAACCTGATCAATATAAATATCTCTTAACCGGTTAACCGTGCATTCTATACCGCCCCATATTTCAGGAAGTGATATTTGCTTTTTTGCCATAATCTTTCAACTGTGTTTCTATTCGTGTCGGAACTGCTAATTTCTTATATGTTGCAAGCGACTGTGCTACAACCTGATCCATATTATAGTATTTATAGGTCGCAAGTCTGCCCACAAAGAGAACATCCGGACAAGCAGTCTCAGCAAGCTTAACATACTTTTCGTACAGAAGATTATTTTCAGGCCGGGGTACCGGGTAATAAGGATCACCGGCACTTGTGGGATATTCATAGACAACTGAAGTGAACGGATGGCGCTGACCTGAGAGATATTTAAACTCTGTTATTCTTGTATATTCATAATCATTAGGAAAATTTATTGTTCCTGTTGACTGAAACACCGGTTTGTTAAATGTTTCAAAAGCAAAATCTATTGAACGGTAAGGCAGTTTGCCGAATTTATAATCGAAGAAAGTATCAATGGGACCCGTATAAATAAGCTTATCAAAAGGAATTTTATTCACGACTTTTTTATAATCTGTATTCAGCAGAACCTTGATATTATTATGCGAAAGCATCCGCTGAAACATTCTGGTATAACCGTCTACAGGCATAAACTGAAAAGTGTCAGTAAAATATCTGTCATCTTTATTGGTTCGCACAGGTATGCGTGCTGCAACAGAGGCATTCAGTTCTGAAGGATCCAATCCCCATTGTTTAATTGTATAACCCCTGAAGAATTTCTCGTACAGATCTCTTCCTACTTTTGATACTACAACATCCTCACTCGTTATAACAGCAGATTTCTTTTCAGCAATTTGTGTAAAATATATCTCAAGTTCTTCTGAAGTAAGGCTCATATTATATAAACGGTTCACGGTATCCAGATTAATAGGAATCGGAAGAAGTTTTTCGCCTACTTTGGCCAGTACCTTATGTTCATATTTTCTCCACTTTGTAAATGCGGATAAATAATCGAACACATCTTTAGAGTTAGTATGGAATATATGGGGTCCATACTTATGGACTAATATTCCGGCCTCATCATAATGATCATAAGCGTTTCCGCCAATATGGTCTCTTTTTTCAACAAGAATTACTTTTTTATTTGCCCCTCTTGCCAATCTTTCCGCAAGAACACTGCCGGCAAAACCTGCCCCGACAATCATATAATCGAACATACATTAGATCCTTTCTACTAGATATCATTGGTATCAATCTGCAAATTCATAACATACTTACTTGAAAATGCCTCCTGGATAATACTTTTCATCTTCTCCAATGTTTTATTCCAGGAATTAGTTGCCAGGAATGCACTTGTCTTTTTTTGCCACGCAGCATCATCTTTCTGCATTAGTGCTTTTTCAACAGCTTCAACAAATTCATCTGGTGTATCAGCAATATGAACAAGTTCCAGTTTGCCATATGGATAGACAACATCTTTGATTGACGTGCTCACTACCGGTTTACCTGCCGCAAGATACTCCGGTGTTTTAGTCGGACTAATAAATTTGGTTGCATCATTTTTGGCAAAAAGAATTATTGCAACATCCCATCCGCTTAAATAAGAAGGCAGTTCATCGTATTTCTTTGAGCCAAGATAATGTATATTATCATGCCTGGGTAATGTGGAAGGATCTATTTTTACCACAGGACCAATTATTATCCAGTTCCATTCGGGTTTCGCCTTACTGATCTCATCAAGCAGTTTTATATTAAGCCTTTCATCCACAACTCCAAAGAAGCCAATTTTTGGGGAAGCAATTTTCTTCTGATCAGAAGGTTCTTCTTTTATATATTTGCTTTTACCAAAATGCTCCACATCTATACTGCTTGGGAAGCAAAAAATATTACCGTGTCTTTTCTTTTTATGTTCATATAAACTTCTGCCTCCGGTAAACACTATATCCGCAGATGAGAATAAAAGTTTTTCATTTCTTAACAGACCTTTTGGCGCTCCTGCGAATTTTGAAAGTTCATCCATACAATCATAAACTATAAGTGCAGGTGAAAAAGCTTTAGAATAATTTAGTGCCATAGGTGTATAGTACCAGAAGATGTACTGATTTATGTTATGAACATTGAAGAAGTCCTTTAATAACGCATTAAGATATGCATTATTCTTTCTGTTAGAATTGACATCAGGAAGATGAGGTGTTACAATGAAAACATTTTCCTGAATTGTCTCATTTAAATAACCAGCTTCAATATTTTCAATAACCGGTTCTTCGATATAGAAAACTCTGTTGGTCTCGGAGATTCTTGTAAATAAATGCTGCGGTCGTTGAAATACAAAGTCCCATCTTAAATGTGAAAAGCATATGTAATCATAATCTTCCGGTATACTACCATTTAAAAGATTAAAATTTTTTTTTGAAGAATTAGATTTATACATAGTATACCCTTATTTAATATATTTATCCGGTTGGACGACCCGAACTGAAGCAGTTTCAAGTGAAGAATTCAACTATGAAGACAGTTTCACATGAATTATAACATAAATAAACTAATTTTTCGAGTAGGTAAACATCTGAAAAAGATGTAAGAAATTCGGCAGGTCAAAAAAAAATGTCCTTGAAGGCCATACAGGCCGGATATGACCTTCAAGGTTGTGAGTACGAACTATTTATATTGTTTCCAAATGATAAAGCAAATGTATTTTATCTGACTAATCCAGATTAAGCCATTTACTCCAGATACTTTTATCCATCATCATTTTAATAAAGATACCGCCAACTACAGATCTTGCCTGGAATCCTACCTGTTTACCGGTAATTGTATCATACCAATCAGTAAGAGGAACATTATCAGGTGTTTCATTTACAAAACTCATAGCTTTAGAAACAAACAACTCAAAATCTTCCTGGTTATCAGCAAGAGATGCAGTCCAAACCAGCCAATCAATCTTAGTGTAGTCTCTTCTGCTGTCGAGAGGCAGCCCGTAAGTTTTCATTTTTGTTTTATAATAATTAATTTCAGTAGTAAATACATGCTCTGAAAAAATATTCAGATCAAAGATCTTATCCCAGATCAAATTATATTTCTGACTCCAGGTACCCGGTTTATTGAACGCAAGCCGGTAATGGTCATCATCATAAGCCATCAATTCCCACTCTTTGGCGTAAGCTTTTGAGAGATTCATATATTCTTCTGCTTCTACAGTTTTGCCGGATAATTCACAAAGTTTCGAATAAGCCGCCATTGCAAGTATTGCTTTAACAGATAAATTAACATTGCATGCAAGATGACCGGCAAAGTCGTCAGTGCATAACTGATTTTCAGGATTCAGGCCTTTTAGTTTGAGATAGTTTGCCCATTTCTCAAGTGAAGTCCAGTACTTAGAAGCGAATTCAACATTTCTCTCAATATAAGAAACAGCATACATGAGAAGTAACATATTACCGCATTCCTCAACAGGCATCTGATCTTCATCTGTATCCTCCCCGCCGCCATAAACCTGTCCGTTCGCGATTGGATAAGTGCCAAGATCGTGAGGTGCATAAGGAAATTTCCAACGCTTCATCATTGAGTATTCAAGCACAGGTTTTAGAGATGCCTTAAATAATTCTGAATTAAATAAAAGGAACAGAGGAGCTGTAGGGTAGATCACATCAACTGTAGCAATACATCCGTTACTGAAATTTTCCTTGCTGAATAATAATGGTGAGCCGTCACTATCAGCCACGAAAGCGTGCGCAGAAATTGCCTGCCTGTAAGATAGAATTGAAAGATTCGCATAATCTTCACCTCCGGCTGATTTCAGATCTTCTGTAAGTTCATTATCAAACACTTTACAGGATTCCGTTACTGTTGGAAATATTTTAACAGCATCTTTTAACATTTCCGAGGTGGATCTGTAGTACTCAGTCCAATAAGGCTTAAGCCGGCGGTGAAAATATTCTATGGAGAATTTTTCATCATATGCAAGTACTAAATTTCTTTCGACCGGATACTCATTTACAAATAATTTAAACACTGCTATAGCTGATATACACTTTGTTGAAACAGCACGGGGCATATCGAGATCATCTTCTGAAGGTATTGTGCCGTCGTCTAAAAATGATTGCTTTGCTGTTTTCTGGTCAGCCAGCAGCATGCCGGCATGATTATTCTTATCAGCTGCCAGGTAAAGATATCCCCAGTCTATCCTCATATTATCACCTGAACGGTGTAATATATTCTGTTCCTTTGATCCTATCCGCAGCAAGTCCAGCCCGTCAACGTTTGCTCTTGACCAGATAACTTCCTGTGAAGGTTCATTAACAACGATATCAGATGCGGCGTCAAAGTATATAGAAACATCGTGGTCCCTGCCGTCTGTAGCCTGAAGATCCCAGCTGATATAAGTTAAAGGCAGAGACATTAATTTCAGATCAGAAGGAATAAACGGTGCAGTAAATGTCATAACCAGTTTGATCCCGGCATGCTCAAAGGTGTAAATTGTTCTGGTAGGAGTTATTTTGGTCGAAACCAGAAACATTACCGGGATTTCAGGAAGAGCATCACCCAATGCCCTGAAATTCTGTCCGTCAATTCTGATGAAACAGGTAAGCGGATGTACGGTGCCGGTCCAATGCCGTGTGATCCCTTTCCCCGGATGCTTTGAAGCTGACCAAACGCTAAAATAAGGAGTTGAAGTTAACAACGGAACAGCAGGTGGAGTAATTTTATTTTGATTAAGTACTTCACTGCGGGATTCAGGCAGTGTACTTAAATATGAGATCTCATCGTTAATCATATTTTTACCTTGTATATATAATCAGCCGGCACTGAGCAGTAGTCTGGCCTCACCCTGAACAATTCTGCATAGCCGAAATTCATTAATTAACCTGGGCATCTACGAATAAACGTTGGAATGATCACTAAATATGCCCTCTTTACTTATGTTTTTATTTTGCTCAAGATCTGTGCCGGATACCTGATGTAATATCCTTTTTATTTTTCAGTATTTTTTTGAGCATCTTTTATACAACTCATTTTTTAAAATGTTCATATTTAACCAATTGTGTAGCAATTAGTCAACACAAAAAACACAACAGATACAGGTATGTCCCCGACCCGGATCAATAAGAAATTACATCCCGCAGCTTAAACAAATCAGAATTTGGAGGTGTTCCCCGCATCCCGGCCGTCATCAAGATTTCTGTCGCTTCGCTCCCTGTAATCATTTATGCGGTATGTGATTCCCAAAGAAACACTTCTGCTGTGGACCATACTGTATTCACTCCTTGAGAAGAAAGCAGTTCCATACGTTGTGTTTTTATACTTAATCAGTTTTAGCGGATCTGAAATTCCCAAAACAATCTGCAGTTTCTGATCAAAGAAAGCCCTGCTGAAACTGAGATTCAAATAAATATTTTCTTCCCTGATTTTTCTTCTGTTTTCAGTTTTGGGAGTATATGAGCAAAATATGTTTGAATTAATATTATACCACAATTTTAATCCCAGCCTTACATCCAGCCAGGTATAATTACCAGCATAATTCAAATCCTCATTTAAATAGGAGCCTGACTGTTTTCGATAGTTATACCCGAAACTAATATTTAACATGCTCACAAAATCCGGCAGATGGAAAGGCATCATTGGAGAATTATAGTAAGGAAGATTCAGCTCAATTCCATAATTCTTCATCGAACTCATATTATATGGACTGGAGAAAGAGATACTATCATCAATTACTGAGGTTTCGTAATTAGACAGACCGGTAGAATACACGTAATAGGCATCTATATATCTTGAAAGATTAACTCCGAATGAATTGATGAATGTTGGTTTAAGCTGCGGATTACCGGTGGAATAGCTGTTGGGACTGTTATAAACTTTAAAAGGATTTACTGAATAGAGCTGAGGATACCTTACGCGTCTGAATGAATTGAAGCCGACCTGGAACATTTCATTGATCTTATAGGAAATATTCAGGTTCGGAAAAACATTCAGAAACTTTCCATTGAAGTTTTCTGAACTGGTAATTTGTTCACCATTCGTATGAAGGTTCTCAACACGAACTCCGGTCTTAAGTTCAATTTTACCGAAACTCTTATTGTATGTAATATAAGCCGCGTGAATATCCTCATTATATTTAAACAGATTGCCTAGTTTCATACTGTCAGACCAGGAGTTTGATGAGTACAGGTAATCCAGAGAGGTATAATCATTCTTGCGGTTTCTAAATATAAAGTGATAGCCGGCTTCAAACTTTCCAATTTCAGATGGATAGATATAGTCGCTTTTAAAGATAAGAGTATGTGCATTTTCAATGGTCTCGGTTTTATGAAGTTCAGGATGAAGAGGATCAGCACTATAAGTTACATTCATATCGGAGGTTTGAGGACTGGAGATATTTGTGAACATAGCATCAACAGTTAACTCATGCCCTTTTTTTTCAAACTTCCTTTTATAATACGTGTACAAACTTCCCGAATAATGCTTATTATCCATATTACTCCTGTTATTATATGTATAACGCAGCAGTTCAGAATTATCTCTTACCTGAGATTTGTTTGTCACACCCCAATCACTATTCGACAAATTAAAGGTGCCGTAGAAAGTAAAGAAATTGTTTACATTCACATCGTAGTCGAAACCAAGTTTAACATTTCCATGTAAACCTTCCGATGCAAAAGCATTCTCAGATAACTGATGGTATAATCCAATGCTGTTATAATTAATCTGCTCACTTTCATGAACATAGTCCTGCAGATAACGCCCGCCATAAAGTGAACCAAAAATGTTAAGCTTACTTGTTTTATAATTAAAGTTAGTACCTCCGTAAGTCTGATTACTTGTGGCGGTATTGATGGATAGAGATCCGTTAAAATTATCGAACTTATTTTTTTTTGAGATAAGGTTCAGAATATATGTCCCCCCTTCAGCGCTCTCCTTTGCAGAAGGCGCAAGGATTACTTCCACCTGTTCAAGCATTTGAGCAGGCATCTGTGCAAGCATGTTATCAGGCATCTCATAAGGACGCCCGTCCATTTGAATCTTAACTGACTCTCCTCTTACAGTAATTTTATTGCTGACAGGATCAACTTCAACCGCACCCGAATTTCGAAGAGCTTCTGTAACGGATGCTGCATTTCCCGGTACCTGGTCGAGGTTAACGATGCGCCTGTCCACAGTGTATTCGATCATAGGTTTAATAGTTTTAACAACTACTTCAGGAAGTGTAATGCCGGTGCCCCTGAGTCTGACTAATCCTATTTTTGATGTGTTTTCAAGTGAGACAGAGTCAACAACTTTAGTCTGGTATCCAACAAATGAAAAGCGCACCCGGATATTTTTATTTGCAATATTTTCTGCTGTGAAGTTACCTTTTTCATCAGTAGTAGTGCCGGTAAGAGTTTCATTCTTATCACGGCTGAGAATACTTACGTTTACATCCGGTAAGCCGTACCCTTTTGCGGAATCTACAACGACACCGGAAAGTGTATAGGAGGACTGAGAATAAGAAGCGGCAGAGATAAGGAAAGCCATAACAGTAACAAATAATAATTTTTTCATGTGAACATCCTGAAATTTATAGAATAGTTATTATTTTACCGGGCAATAAAATCCGTAATATAAATTAGAGGATGAATACCAGTGATGATATTTTTTAAAACAGCTGAAGAATATATTATGAGCAGAATACTTAATTAAGTATATTCATCGACTTTAGGTTTTATACCGTTCCATTAGAATAGCCGGGGGTGACTTCGGGTTGACTATGTAAAAGAAAATACGGAATTTGCATTTGATATCCCGGAGATCATATGCATACTTTCTATTGTATCGCAATTATTCTGTTTTTTTCCGGTCAGCTCGTCTTACAGGTTTCCAGTCCCGGATTATACCCGGAAAAAAGTTTCCACGAAGATTCTGTATATGTAATCCTCAGTACCGGTGATAATTCTGAAATACACTATACCACCGATGGTTCGCTGCCTGTACATGAATCGCCAAAATATACAAAACCCATACTTATCCGCAAGACTACGGTTATCAGAGCGAGGAGTTATATTTCTGATACACTATACAGCAAAGTTTCCACACGCACTTATTTTATCAACGAGAAGACAACACTCCCGGTTATTTCATTATCAACAAATCCCGCAAACTTCTTTGACAGCAAGACAGGTATTTATGTTCATTTAAATGATATGGAATGTCCGGTCCACATTGAAATGTATGAAACAGACAGGACACTGGCATTCAGCATGGATGCCGGAGTAAAAATATTCGGGGAAGGGTCGGCAACTTTTCCTCAGAAGTCACTGGTAGTGTTTGCGAGAAATAAATATGGCACCGGAAAGATAAGATACAAGATCTTTCCCGATATTAAGATTGATGAGTTTGAAAGTATTATTCTCCGGAATGGAGGAAGCGACTGGAATAAAGCAATGTTGAGAGATGGTTTTATTCAGTATGTGGTGAAAGATCTCAATGTCGACAGGCAGGCTTACCGGGCAGCGGTTATGTATCTTAATGGTGAATATTGGGGCATTCATAATATACGCGAGAGATCGGATGAAACTTTTATTGAATCTCATCATAATATTGACCGCGACAGCATCGATCTGATAAAATATTGGTTCGCGGTTAATGGAACTACCAGCCATTATACTCTGATAAAGAATTACATCAAACAACATGACATGTCACTTCAGGAAAACTATGAATTTATAAAAACCGGTATAGATATAGATGCATTCCTGAATTATATTACAACTGAGATATACTTTGACAATACCGACTGGCCTGGCAACAATATTAAATTCTGGCATCCGCAGCGGCCCGGCGGTAAGTGGAGATGGCTGCTGTACGATCTGGACTGCGGGCTGGATCTCAGGGAACGTGAATCATACAAACATCCTAGTCTCACCTTTGTAACCTCGGGCAACGGAATTGATTATCATTACCCTGAATGGGGAAATGAAATATTAAATGGACTTCTGAAGAACCGGCAATTCCGGTTTGATCTGATAAACCGGCTGGCTGATCTTTCCAACAGTATCTTTCTGCCCGGAAATGTGCTTAACATTCTGAAGGATTTCACAACCAATCTGGAACCCGAAATTCCGCGCCATTTTGAAAGATGGGATACTTCGGTTACCAACTGGTACAGGCACCTGGAACTTATCAAAACATTTCTGAATAAGAGGCTGCCTTATATACAACAGGATTATATTGATTTATTCAAGCTATCAGGAATAACTAATATTAACCTTAACATTAACCAGGGAAATACAGGAAGGATTAAATTAAATTCGTTGGATATATCAGGATTCCCATGGAGCGGAGAATATTTTTCCGGGGTTACGGTAAAAATAACAGCAGTTCCTGAAGCCGGATATAAATTTTCCAGGTGGGAAGAAATTAGTTCAGGTCCTGAAATTTCGGCAGCAGCAGATTCCCTTCCCGGCAAACTCACTGCGGTATTTGAACCGGATACAGGTTATACTGCGATTGTGATAAATGAGATAAATTATAATTCAGCTCCTGAATTTGATACTGAGGACTGGCTGGAATTATATAACTCCGGCAGTAATTCTGTTGATATCTCGGGATGGGTGCTGAAGGATTCTGATGACCAGAATAGTTTTACTTTTCCGCAGAATATGTTTATGGCTCCTCACTCTTATCTCGTTCTATGCAGAGATACAAGCCGGTTCAGGGGTTATTTTCCTTCTGTTAAAAAATATAATAGGTAATTTCGTATTTGGTTTAAACAATGCCGGTGAGCTTATCAGGATATATAATCACCAGATGACAATAATGGATTCTCTTACCTATGATGATGTCTCACCCTGGCCAGGCCAGGCAGATGGGAGCGGAGCAACACTCGAGCTGGTAAATCCCGTCTTTGATAATTCTGATCCTGGCAGCTGGGGTGTATCGCCATTGTATGGAACACCCGGCAGAGCGAATTCTTTTTATACAGGAATAACAAAAGAAATTTTAATACCTGCGAAAACAGAGCTGTTTCAGAATTATCCTAATCCATTCAATTCTTCAACCACGATAACCTATTCGTTAGCTGAACCGGGAGATGTAGAGATATGCGTATATGATCTTCTGGGCAAAGAGGCTGCAGTCATCGAGAAAGCTGCAAAAAATGCGGGGACATTCAGAATAAATTATTCGCCGGATAATCTTAGCAGCGGAGTATATTATATAAGTATGCGCGCAGGAAATTTTGTTAAGAGGAGTAAAATGCTGCTATTGAAGTGAGCTTCACACAATTTAAAATTTGTGGCTCCGTGCTAAGATAATTGCAAATATCTCTATTGTGCGACCCAGACGGGGCATTGCCCCGTCTTTACAACAAAGGAGTTACATTCTCACAACCGAAACCTATCCAACATGCCCAGGCGGTCTTTGTGCCCGCAATCACAAAAGTAGTATCAACCCATTCATGAATAGTTGCATTTGTTAAGTTAAAATGTAAATTTAGTTTTACTGAATAGATGTGGGGCATCTATCGTCGTTCTTTTAATGCTCCTCAAGATGAACATTTTAATTTTTAGACACAGTATCATCAATCGCTGCAGTGGTTCAAAATCTGAGTTGATATAATACTTTAGAGGTGAATAAAATGAAACTTCAGGAGTTCAAATCTCTCGTAAGCAAATCTGCTCCCCCGCCGGGGATGAATGATTCTTTAACTGCTATGTGGTATGACCTTAAAGGTGACTGGAAAAAGTCGCACGAAATCACACAGGAAATCAGTGATATTACCGGTGCATGGATACATGCCTATCTTCACCGCAAGGAAGGTGATGAGTCAAATGCGTGCTATTGGTATTCTCGTGCAGGACGAATTTTCCCGCAGGTATCTTTGGATGATGAGCGGGATCACATAATTTCAGAGCTGCTTAGCCTGAACTCAAAGATTGTTTAAAAAATTTAGTTTGTTACAGAGTTGCCTTATAAAATACCTCCGGGGTTCACAAAAACACCGGAGGTAACTAAAGTTATTTCATAAGAATTAGTTTTTTAGAGGAACGGAAGGAATCAGTTGTAAGAGTGTATATGTAAATTCCGGTTGCAATATCTTTGGCTTTCCATGTAAATTTATGGGAGCCCGCGTTCAGTTCAGTATTAACAATTGTTTCTGTTAACTCTCCTAATGTATTGTAAATTCTCAGGACTACATGCTGCCTTGAAGGTATCGTGAATTCAATTGTTGTGGCAGGATTAAAAGGATTAGGATAATTTTGCATCAGTTCATATTTATAAAGCGACACATCATCATTCACATCAGTAATAATGTATACCGGATCATATGTTTGAGTATAATACCTGCTGCTGGTCAGTTTCTTTTTCGGGATTCCTAATGAAGGATCAGCTGCAATTTCATCACTGACGCTAAGCAGGTAATAATAATAAGTTTCACCTGCTGCAGCTGCTGAGTCAGTATAACTCCTTACATTAATATCTGCAGTTTCAAATATCTTACTATAAACAGTATCATACCTTCCCTCTGCACGCCAGATCTCAAAACCCTTCAGCTTATTATCAGATTCGATCTCCCAATCCATAACAATAGAAGCACCCTCTGCCCTCAGATTAAATTTTTGAGGCGGCGCAGGAGGTAGAGATATATTATAGCCGGATTTGTAATTTGCTATTGCACGCCGGAATGTCTGGAATAAAGAATCTTTGCCTGACATAACTCTGAGATTCTTCTTCAGGTTAGCGGCATCTCTTTTTGTCATGTCACCTCCCGCTGCAATATATTCCTGTTTATATTCTCTTCCGTATTCAATACATTTTTCCCTGCTCAATCCCGCAACTGCTTCAGCGAGCACAATAGTAATGCTGTCGCCAGGCTCAAGATGATAAGGACCGTATCCGTTAGCGACAGTAAATCCGCCGGGAGTTTTTAACGCAGGATCTCCATTGGCGGTTGCGTAATTACCATCAGGATCAACAGCTTCTGCGTGACGCGGATATTTATGTCCACGCTTCATCCACTGAAACTCTGATTTCATTTTTTCAGGATTGAACGCACTGTTTCCCGTTGTCAAAGGTTCATCGGAACCTTCCCAGGAAGTTGTTGAAGGCTGCATAGGATCATCAGTTTTATCTGAAGGTGATTTATCAGCGTGAATAGTTACCATTCCTGCAAACTGCGGAGCAGCAAACCGTCCGATCGTATCCTGTGCTTCAACATTAACTGTTTTAACCCACAATGGTCCGCCCAGATTATCATAATCAGTAAACGGCGGAAAGGGTCCATGCCACACATACTGCAGTCTCATATTATCAGGATTATCGGCATCCAGTCTGCCGTCTCCTCTTGTATCGATCATTGTATTCATTCCCCATCCTGTGCCATTACCGATTTGATAGCGGGTATTAGCGTTGATAGCGAGTCTGTACTGGAAATAAAAATAAACACTGTCGAGTACCTTTGCGGGAAGCTCGATACTAGGATCAGCATCAACATTGCCGGTATTTTTGAAAGTATATTCCACCAGGTGATAATTATCATGTAACTCCTGGCTCCACTGCTTTATCCTTCGCGTCATTGTAATGCCTGTCTGGGTATTAACGGTATTAATAATTTCACGGTCAGCATCAATCTGAGGGTCAATAACATTCACGATAGAAGGATCCAGCGTACTCCGAAGGCCGTTAACGTAAACTTCTGTGGGAGCGTATTTACTTGTAAGGTCAAAGCGCTGAGGGAAGAATTCACCTGAGCCATCTACCCTGGGTCCAACGTGTACAACCTTGTACGGATAAAAATTATTGCTTCCGCTTTGTCCCGTTTCATCCACAAAATCCTTTGTTCCAATCCACAAACCTTTGGCTACCTGGATATCCTGATTGGGATAAATACCGGGCCAGCTCATTCCAAACTGCTGCTGAAGCTGCAATCCTTGTTCATATTCACAACCAATCGATGTATACCAGTTATGTAAAGATCCTGTATTAAGCCAGTTAGATTTTGCGGTTTCACTCTGCACAAAGAGTTCAAGGTCATAAGAAATTTCAATTCCATCTACATCTTTCAAGAACAAAGTATATTCAATGAAAGACAGATTTGTGAAAGTGCCAAGCACGCATGAATAAATATCATTGCCGATAGAATCCAGACTGAATGTACCAAATGGTGCTCCGTTCAGCTTTACATCCACATTTACAGAAGCTATCCCTTTTTCATCTGCAGCGGTTACAAATAATGTAATTGGAATTCCCGCATCAACAGATGAAGGGTGATACTTGAAAAGAACTGGTGGTGTGGCGGGTTCTATTGATAAATCAGAAACACCTGCAAGCAATTTTTTACCATTCCATCTTAATGATCTGTAAACCAGAAATGCATTTGTTTCAGAATACCCGGTTATATTTACACCAAGATCATCACCCGGGTATAATGTAAACTGAACCGGACTATCCCACGATAAGCCATTATCAGTACTTTTTCTATAAACTACGTCTGATTGCTGTTTAACAGTACCTGCATTCTTTACCATCTCGTACGCCAGGAATATATTTCCATTACCTGATCTGATAAGACGTGGACGAGAGGCGGGGTATTCATCAGAAAACGGCAGCTGGTCCTGTGACCAGGTTTTACCGGAATCGCTGCTTGAACGAAAAGCAAGTTTAGAGTTAACTATGTATACCGCCAGCAATGAGTCGCTGTCAAATACCACAAGATCGTCTGCCTTAAATCCTGTTTTGATATTTATCCATGTTTGTCCATAATTACCTGTTTGATGAATATATCCTGGTCTTCCTGCTACATAAAAATAGCCTGCAAAATATCTTATAACAGGTTCAGGTGTTCTTAAATTTAACACACCCTGCGGCTGTGACCAGGATTTACCGTTGTCTGATGAAAATATCAATTGCGCAGGAGCAGTGGCGCCGCCTTGTTTTTCATCGAAGATACTATAAAGTACAGCGTAATTGTTTAAGCCGTCATAAGCTGCTGAAATATTTATTCTTTCTGTATGTAATAAATTCGGGAAAGTCATTATCAATTCAGGGTTTTGCCAGGTAATGCCATAATCGCTGCTGCGGGTAAATAATAATGAATCCATTCCTGCGTTGTCGGTAACATAAAACAATATCATTTCTCCGTTCGACTGTGAAAGAGGCTGAGCAGAGCCGCAGGAATTAATGAATGACAGTTCCTTCATTTCATTGAACTGAGCATAAGAAACAGAGATTAAAATTAAGAATTGTAATAAAAGCAGGCGGATAGATCCGGGTCCTGAAAAAGGATATTTCATAGTGGCACCTCGTAAAAAAAAATTAACTGTTCATCCCGTAAGTGTAGAATTTAGTGTGCAACGTAATGATTTAAGTCATTTATTGCAATTTTTTTCTAAGCTGCAAAAGAAATAAGCATATTCAATTAATCACTTTTGTGATAGCTTTAAGAAGATCTTCAGGTTGTAAAGGTTTTAGCAGCCAGCCCTCAATACCCAGAGACACTGCTTCCAGTATTTTGGATTTTCTGCTTCAGATGTAATCATAATTACGGGAGTTGATTTATGTACTGTGCTCTTTTTAATTTTTCGCAGCAATTCTAATCCATCCATATTGGGCATATAAAGATCAGCAAGGATCAGATGCACTGAATTGTTAAGCAATTTTATAATTGCTTCTTTGCCGTCCCCCGCCTTGATAACTTCATAACCTTTTTCTGTTAGTATGGGACCAACAAATTTCCTAAAGCTGATGGTATCATCTACTACCATAATCTTCATAGTTGCGTCTCAAATATTAATCAAATTTATGAAGTGCATTTTCGCAAATGTTTGATTGTGATGAAATACCACGAAGTGATTATTTTGCACATACCTAAATGTGGGTACAATTTTGAACCTGCATACAGCCGGAATTCTATTCGTGGCGCTTTGCTTCTATTTTCAATTTGTATGTATTATTGTTTGATAAAATAACCACCTCAGCCGTTACGCCTGGTCCCCTGAGTGTGATGCTGCCCGCGGATAGAGTATCTGACCTGAATCCTGCGGCTATTGATTTTTCAATGCATCTAGATAAATCCTTCCTCAGTTCTTTTTCTGAGGAATATTTTTTCACAATATCCGCCTGGTAAATTCCGGTTTCATCGAGGACAAACACCATATTGGGATTTTTATAAAATATGCACACCATTGATGGGATACTATTGTCAATATGAGCCGGCTGCCCGAAGGCTTTAATGATCTCGCTTTTATTTTTGCCGATGCAGTTGAATACACTAAGATCTTGTGCAAAAAGCGGTTCAGCTAATAAAAAAAGAATGGTAAAAAGAAGAAGTATTGGACGATTCATAACACCCTCCAGTTAAAGTATACCTCAATTTTATACTTTCATCTGTAAAGGAGAAGAATACACCCAATGTTAACTAATTAAGATATTATTGTCAATGATCCGCTCTCCGCCCTCCGTCCTCCGTCTTCTGCCCTCTGTCTCCGTCTTCCGCCGTCTGTCCTCCGTCCTCCAATTCACCTGAGGAGGATCATTTTTTTTGTATTACGAAAACTGTTTTTGCTGTGCGAGCCTGCAGCCGTTATTGTATAATAATAAATACCGGATGATAAATTTTCAGAGTTCCAGGTTACTTCGTAATAGCCGGCAGACTTTACACCTTCATCTATCTCACCGATCTTTTCACCCACGCTGTTAAATATCTCAACTGATATTTTGCTCTCTTCGGGAACAGCATACTTTATCATTGTCGAGGGATTAAAAGGATTCGGATAATTCTGATATAAAGCAAATCCTTTGGGGGAAAGATCAGCTTCTATTTCAACCTGTCCGGAATATCTGAAGCTGCCGTTATAATCCACCTGCCTGATACGATATAGAATAATTCCAACAGATGAAACATACCGCAGGTCATCTGTATAATAATATATGGAAGGAATTGCTGTTGTGCCTTTGCCCTCCACGATTGCGATCATTTCCCATCTGCCTGATAAATTTCTTTCTATTTCAAACTGTTTATTGTTTATTTCAGTTTGTGTCTTCCAGCATAATTTTACACGCTGGTTATCCAGCTCAGCAGTGAATGAACTCATTTCAACAGGAACCGGCTCATCTGAATAGTGGAATATTTTTCCATTACCCGCAGCCCAAACGTGATCAGCATCGGTACTATAAATGGCATTAAGAGCCGTATCAAATTCTTTTGCACTCCAATCCTCTCCACTATTTGATGTTTCAAGAATCCTTCCTTTCAGCTCGTGATAGTTAATAGTATATGCAGCTTTATTTAATTTTAACTTTGTACGGTGGTCATAATTTTTCACCCTGATGTGAGGATTCCTTCTGAAAACTAGTTGCGCAGTAAGTCCGGAATTTAATCTGGAAGACATTGAAGATGTAAAATGATCCACTTCTGCATTCTCCACCGCCCAGCCATGTTCAGAATCTGCGAAGTGGATGTCTGCAACTTCAGCACGCTCCGCCCGCTGTTCGGTCCACGTCCTTCCGCCGTCAAAAGTTGCAAAGATAAATCCATAAAAGCCCCGGCCGTTATTATCCCCTGCAACCCAGCCGGTATCCTTATTAACAAAGAATATGTTTCTGAAATTGGCGGCGTTATACCTGTACATTTCATCCAGAAGAATCAGTGAGTCGGGTGTAATATCATCCCATGTAATTCCCCCATCGGTTGTTTTGAATACCCAGCCATATCCATCTACATACATACCTGCAGCCCAGCCATGATCTTTATCAATGAAATGAACATCATTAAATGTGCTGCCGGGAAAATCAGATTTAGTTTCCCAGTTACGGCCTCCGTCACTGGTGATGGATAATACAGGCTGGGGGAAGGGATTATCAATCTCATATAAGTACCCGGCTGCTACACCATTATCCTCATCAGAAAAATAAACCGAGTTATAACCGTAATTACGCGGGTCGTAATAATATGGGTCTTCATTCAATATATATGTTGTATCCCATGTTGAGCCGCCATTTGTGCTTCTGAGAATTAATCCGTTTGCTCCCGCACAGTAACCCTGCAGGGAATCAACAAAAAAGATCGTACTGATATCAGAACTGATTTCTGATTTTTCCATGTTCCAGCGTGAGCCGCCATTTGTGGTACTGATGACAATTCCGCTGGAGCCTGCTGCCCAGCCGGTATCTTTGTTCATAAAGAAAATGGTTTTCAGGTTATAAAAAGATTTGTTTGCGCGCCAGCTCATACCTTCATCACTACTCCTGTGATTAACCCCTGCATAGCCAGAGGTATAAATTTCATCACCGGTGTAGAATAATGAATAGATGGTACGACCGGTAAAGGCACTCAATTTATTCCAGTCCTCTCCCCCGTTGGTAGTTTTATAAAGCGTGCCTTTGTAACCGGCAGCGAATCCATCATTATCATTTAAGAAAATAATGCTGTACAAAAACTCATCCTGGCCGGTATCAAAGCTGGTTGTCCAGGTTTCGCCACGATCAGTGGTTTTAAGTATTTTACCTCTTAGACCGTTATTGTTACCTCCGGCAATAAAACCAGTGGAGTCATCGGTAAACAAGATTTCTGAATAAGTATAATCGGGATAGATGATCTGTTCAGACCATTCAAGTCCGCCATTAGTAGTCCTGAGAATCGTCCCGTCATTCCCTGCGGCATACCCGTTATGTTCATCGGTAAAGAAAACAGAATTTAGTGCGAGTGTGGTCCCGCTGTTTTGAAGGATCCACTCCTCTCCTCCGTTTGTAGTGCAAAGTATTGTACCCGCCCGACCGGCAATCCATCCGGTATAATAGTCAATGAAGAATACATCCTTCAGCTCTGCGGTAACATTACTTTGCTGTTTGTACCAGAAGTTATGCTCAAAGCTGTCATTATATAATATTAATCCCTTGTTTCCCACAGCCCATTTGCGTTCACGGTATCCATGTATGCTTCGAAGATTATCTGATGCTTTGGAAGAAGCTTCCCAGGTTTTACCTTTGTCAATACTCTGCAGAAGAAATCCCTGTTCACCGGCGATATAACCTATGCTGTCATTGCTGAAAAAAACGGAATAGAGGTTATTTTCAATTGAAGGCAGGTCCTGTTCCATCCATTGCGGATAGGTATCTGAAGAAATGATTATGATGTATAAGGTTAATAATAGTAAATGTTCTTTTTTCATGGGTTTCCCTCTGACCTTTGCAGTATAGTGTCTAGCGTTCATATATGGGCTTGCTGTTATAATGTAAAGGTGAAAAGAATAATTTCCAAACAGGGACAGGTACAAATAAAAAGAAACTTAGAAAAATAATACAGTTGAAGGTTCTTACATTGGACTCCCTGCACAGAATACACATAAAACAATGGGAAGGTGCGAAGATTAATGAATAAAAAGATGAGAAGATGATAATTCTTATTTGATGAAAAGCATTTTACAGATGGAATGTCTATGCTGAATTTAATTTCGCTGCGGAACAGCGCCATATCTGTAGCTTTCTTCGCTGCGGAGCAGCGGCATATCTGTAGAAAACGGACTCACCCAACCTCTATCTCCGCTCCAGGGGAGCGGCATATTTTCTAACCCCCGGTATGTTTATCAATATGGTGCCAGACTTTTGTGGCTATTCTTTTTCCGTAATTTTTTCTTTTCTTACTTCCGTCCTCCAACTTACAACATCCGTCCTATGTCTTCACTCCCTTCAGCAGTGTACAGGCGCAATTGTGGAAGTAATACTTATGTCCGGGTAAAATTTATTTTTTACTTTATTAGAATATTTATTGTAATTTTCCTTAGGAACCGACAATCATTTGAGGGATAAATTGAAACCTTTCTTCGCACTTTCCGTAATATGTCTTTCTGTTATTTTCAGCGCTTCCCTGTCAGCTCAAAATATTGTATTAAATGAAGTGATGTGCGCTAATACAATCACAAAAGCGGATGATGATAAAAACTTTTCTGACTGGATTGAATTATATAATCCCGGTACAAATAAAGAGATCTTAAATAACTGCTGGCTTTCGGATATAACCGGGGTGTTAAAATGGCAGCTGCCCGATATTACATTAGAAGCGCATGAGTATTTGCTGGTATTCGCTTCAGGGAGAGACAAGAGAGAATATACTAACTGGAGGACAGCAATTAAATGGGGAGATATCTGGAAATATTTTTTGGGGACTGAAGAACCTGATTCGAACTGGAACACTTCAACATTCAGCGATGCAGGCTGGGATGAAGGTAAAAGCGGCATTGGATTCGGCGACGGTGATGATTCAACAGAAATTCCTGTAATAAATTCTCTTTACATTAGAAAGAAATTCTATATACCTGATGTAACTAAAATAAAAGATATGAAACTAATTGTAGATTATGATGACGGATTTGCAGCGTATATAAACGGTATAGAGGCAGCCAGGGAAAATCTGGGAAAAACTGGAGAAAAGATTACGCATGATAAATATGCTTACTGGAATAAGGAAGCCTTATTATTTAACGGCAAAATTCCAAAACCATACCTGTTAAAAAATATGCTCCCTCTTCTGCATAATGGAGAGAATGTTCTTGCTGTTCAGGTGCATAACAGCAAATCAACGCTGGAGACTGATCTTACATGCATTCCCATTTTATTCCTGGGTTATGAAAATGAAGAATCATTACCCGGAGCACCGCTTGAGGATATGTTCAAAGGAACAATAATAACTCAGTTTCTTCATACGAACTTTGAGCTCAGCTCACAGGGTGAGAAACTATATTTGTATGATTCAATTATGACTCCCTTAGATTATATAGACATTCCTCCCCTTTATGCAGATTACTCATATGGCAGAGTGCCTGACGGAAGTGATAATCTTTTCATCTTTTCCAAACCAACACCGGCATCGGTCAATGATAACCAGTTTACAATAAGCTCAGATATTGAACCGCCGTCATTTTCTGAGTCCGCAGGATTTTACCGTGACTCAGTAATAGTTAATCTCACACACAATGATCCGAATGTTAAGATATTTTATACAGTGGATGGTTCAGAGCCTTTGGATACAAGTATTTCATCAAACTTATATACCACGCCGATACACATAACCAAAACGCAGGTGGTAAGAGCAAGGGCTTTTAAGCTTAACAGCATTTCCAAAAATGTAAGCACTGCCACATATCTGATAAATGAGAATACATCTTTACCTGTAATGTCTTTATCTGCTAATCCCGGTAATTTCTGGGGTGCCGGCGGCATAATGTCGAATATGACCATGGAATGGGAGAAGCCGGTACATGTTGAATTCTTCGGCACGGACAAGCTCCGGGGCTTCAGTGTTAATGCAGGGACAAGGCTTACCGGAAACGGTTCGAGGGATTTTGAGCAGAAGTCACTTGCAATATATTTTAATGAGAAGTATGATGAAAACAAATTTAACTATCAGATCTTTCCTGATAAAGCCATCAAGGACTTTAAATCTATAATATTAAGGAACGGAGGCAATGACTGGCTGAAGACACTTTTCAGGGACGCTCTGATGCATGAGATTGCCAAAGGTACAAACATTGATCTGCAGGCCTACCGTCCCGCAATTGTTTTTATTAACGGTGCATACTGGGGAATTTATGAAATAAGAGAGAAACTCAACGAGGATTATGTAGCAACCAATTATAACATTGATCGCGACAGTATATACATAATTAAACCCGAGTACCAAAGCGGCTGGTATTATGAAGGAAGAGAAAACCAGGTTTATGCAGAACTTCAGGATTATGTATACAGGCATGATCTGCTCGATTCTGTAAGCTATAATTATGTTATGTCGCAGATCGATCCGGAGAATTTTATTGATCATAACGCGGCTGAGGTTTACTATAACAATTATGACTGGCCGATACTTAATAACAGGTTATGGCGCACTATTAAGGAGGGGGGCAGATGGCGGTGGATACTTTGCGATACAGATTTTGGTTTCGGGTATAATTTTTTTTCGAGGCCTGCGCCTGAGTACGATGATGATATGATGGGGACCCTGCTTGATTCTACACGTTTTGAAAATCCGCCGAGATCGGCAAGAATTTTCAGAAAGCTGATCATGAATGAGAAATTCCGGAAAGCTTTTATAACCCGTTTTGCGGATCTGCTTAATACAAATTTCAGATCAGCGGCGGTTATGCCAATAATTACAAGGTTCAAATCAGCTATTGAAAATGAAGTACCGCGGCATAAATCCAAATGGGCCCGCTCTGCTAAAAACTGGTACGGTGAATTAGATATTTTATATGAGTTTGCTGAAAAGAGAGTTCCCTATGTGCGTGAGCATCTGATAACTCATTTCGCACTCGGGGGTTTATACAACCTTCGTGTTGACCCGCCATCAGAAGGCACCGGCACGATAAGAGTAAATACCGTTAACATAAATAATTATGCATGGGAAGGAGTTTATTTTAAGAATATGGATGCTGAACTTACGGCTGTACCCGGACCAGGCTATTTATTTGCGGGGTGGAGTGATGAGGAAATGGGAATGAACAATCCGGTTAGAATTACTCCTGGTGAGGATATAACAATTTCAGCAAAATTTATTAAGAGTAATATACCGGGAAGCGGAGTTGTGGTTAATGAAATAAATTATAATTCAGCCCCGGGATTTGATACTGAGGATTGGATTGAACTTTATAATACAGCTGATTCTTCTGCAGATTTGTCGGGATGGATCTTCAGAGATTCTGATGATCAAAATACATTTACACTTTCGCAGGGGAAAGTCATAGAGGGGCATGATTATCTCGTTCTCTGCAGGGATACGGCAAAGTTCAGGTTAAATTTTCCGCACGTAAAAAATATTACAGGCAATTTCAGCTTCGGGTTAAATAACAGCGGTGAGCAGATACGGCTGTTTAACCGGCAGATGATAGTTATTGATTCACTGACATATGATGATGTACTCCCCTGGCCTGCTGACGCAGACGGCACAGGAAAAACACTTGAACTAAAAAATCCTGAATGGGATAATTCAGACCCGTCAGGCTGGGCTGCATCACCAATGTATGGAACTCCGGGAAGGAAGAATTCTGTGTATACCGGTGTTAATGATGGTTCAGACATGGTCCCCCGGAATTCATTTCTGCATCAGAATTATCCCAACCCATTTAATTCAGAAACCAGGATACAATTTGCAATTGCAGAAGCAGGAAATACAGAATTAGCCGTGTTTGATCTTTTAGGCAGGCAGGTGAGATTGCTCAAAAATGAATACATGCTGCCGGGTACATATACGGCTGTGTTCTCGGGAGGAAATAACAGCAGCGGTTTATATTATCTAAGATTAAAGACTGCCCGTCACACACAGGTTAGAAAAATGCTGCTGTTAAAATGAAGTGACCAGAAACGGGAATGCACAAAATAAATATTGGCGGCAAATTATCACGAAGTCGTAATCACCCAATGCTGTCAATTTAGGTTTTCTTTAGGCTGAAAGCTTGCCTACCGGCAGGCAGGCCTAACATATATTAGCCCAGGGCAACGCCCTAGGTTAAGGAAACCCCAACAGCCCACGACCCTGAAGGGGTCGAATATAAAGGAGAACTGCTTAACTTGACACCATTGGGGCAGTGCAGGCCGTGTGAAATATTGTGTTTTCTTTGTGATTCTTCGTGCCCTTGTGTCTTCGTGGCTATGTTTTTAAGCTGTTTTCAAAAGCATTGCCACAAAGTCACTAAGACACAAAGATTAACTAAGTAATTTTCACACGGCCTCCAATGCCCCGTCTATACAAAAACACGCCACACACCCTGTATTGAATAAAAATTTTAGTGAAGAATTAAATAATAACCCTTCAACACGGCTGTTGCACCGTTCTACGCTTTTCTGTTGTTAATCTCTACAATATATCTTATAATGAAAGTGCTTAAAACCCTTCGGAATTCCAGAGAATTACAATTTAAAAAAGATCGTGAGATTATATGGAAAACAAAGGACTTTTATTTATACCTGACATCAGCGGCTTTACAAAATTTGTTAACCAGAACGAAGTTGAGCATAGCCGTCTGATTATTCAGGAATTACTGGAGATACTGATTGATGCAAATCAGATGGGACTGAATGTCTCCGAAATTGAAGGCGACGCGATTCTCTTTTATAAATATGGCAGCTCCCCGTCACCTGAAGAATTATATTCCCAGGTTGAAAAAATGTTCTGTGAATTTAACCGGCATCTTCTTGCGTATGATATAAGCCGCTATTGCATGTGTAAAGCCTGCAACTCAGCTATAGATCTTAAGTTAAAAATAATTTCACATTATGGTGAATTCACCAGCTATAAAGTTAAAGATTTCAGTAAACTCATAGGCAGGGATGTTATTGTTGCTCACCAGCTTCTGAAGAACGAAATTGTTAATCATGAATACTGGCTGCTCACAAAAAATGTTCTTGATCTTCCTCCCGGTTCCTTAGCACAATGGATGAAATGGAACAGCAGCAAAAAAGAAACCGAGAACGGTGATATTCCATATTACTACACAGAACTTTATCCGTTAAAAAAAGAGATTAAACCCGAACCGTTTCCCGTAATTGAACCATCCAGAAAAACGAAAATGGTTTCTGTATCTAAAGAATATGAAACAGATATTATCACCCTCTTTCATGCGACGGGTGACTTCCAGTTTCGTCACAGATGGATGGAAGGAGTTAAAAAGGTAGAGGAGTATAGTCATTTCCTGCCGCGTGTAGGAATGAAATGCCGGTGCATTATGGAAAACGGGGAAACAATTATATACTCCACAAGCTACTCTTATGATGATAATAAAATAGAGTTCAGCGAAACTGATGAGAAAAAAGAAAAAATAACACATTACATTCTTGAAAAAGTCAATCCGGATAAAGTTCGTCTCACAATTAATTTTTATCTGCGTAAGAATCTGCTTGCTGAAACTATGTTCAAAATCAGAGAGAAAAATGAACTGGAACACATTTTTAACAGATCATTATCTAATCTCTCTGAACTGGTAAAGGAACTGAACTTCGCGGTAACTCAAAATTAATTATGGTATAAGATTAGTAAGGTATATCTTCTCATGTTATTAAACGGTAGCATAGACACAAGCATAATGCTTTACTCATCCCCGATTTCCGCCCGGTGCATCTCTCTACTTATGCACCCTACTTGTTTTATAAAATTATTCTCATATCTTTAATTACAGATAACTGATCCGGTTAATCCCGTCTAAATTATAAAAATCTCTTTTTGTGAGTCCTGATAATTTAAAATGATAAGAAAGGATCATTAGATATTTATTTTCCTTTAGTATTTAATTTCCAGCACATTCAGCGATGCTGAGTTTCTAACCGGGCGCAGTCCCCTCACATAAATAAATAACCAGTATTACAAATCAATTCAGGAGATTATATGGCTCTTACAATGATCCAATTTTCCTATAAATCCGAGTTCGTGAACAAACTTGTTCAGAATCCTGAGGACCGTTCGGTCGCGGTCAGGAACCTTATAGAAAAACTCGGGGGTAAACTACTATCCTTTTACTTTTCTTTCGGAGAGTACGACGGCTTGCTTATCGCAGATATGCCCGATAATATAACAACGCTCACTGCATCAATGGTTGCGGCTGCAGGCGGGGGTACAACTCAGCTTAAAACCACAATCCTCATAACCATGGAAGAAGCATCGGAAGCACTGAAGAAAGCATCAGGAATAAAACTCGAGCAGCCGAAAGGATAGTGCAGCATTGCAGAATAAAGAAACGTTAACATCAATAAAAACGCAAGGAGATATTATGTATAGATCATTAAATTCTTTTTTATTTGTAATTCTTTTCCTGTTCACTTCGGTTAACCTGCTGAATGCGCAAACCTGGAGTGCCGAGCAGCAGGATGTATGGGCCGGGGTTCAAAAATACTGGGAAGCCAGTGCTTCAGGAAACGTGCAGTCATTCATTGACTATTTTGATGATAGCTATTCCGGTTGGTCATATGTATCAAAAGTCCCGCAGGGTAAGGAAGTCTCCAGGAAATGGATCGAAGAAGATATGAAGAATACTTCAACGGTTCTGTATGATATCTCACCACTTGCTATATGGGTGCAGGGTGATTTTGCCTTTGTTCATTATTACTACGCACAGATCCAGAAGGACAAAGAGACATCAAAAAATGAAAGCAGTGATGGAAACTGGACAGACATCCTCATGAAGAAAAACGGCAAATGGATGCTGGTCGGTGATCATGGTGGCAGAACTTCGCGTCCGGCCCAAAACTAACTTAGTATTTAGCTGAATCTGGCATTACCCGGGTCGCAGTCCCGGGTAGGTTTTCATCTGTGTATTAGCCTGCGCTAATCTGTGTAATCTGCTGTGTTATTTTGTGTAATCTGCGTAAATTCGCGAAATTTACGTCCAATCTTTTCTTCCTTTATTGCTCTCACCTTGTGCTCAGGTTCCTTGATTTTTGCTGAAAAATTCTTCAGCTTTGCATACTGTTTTTAAAAATCCGGGAGCGGGTCCAATGAAAAAATCTACTTTGACAATGTTTACTTCCTTATTATTTCTGATCATAACTTTTTCACAACTTACTATTGCTCAGGAATGCGACGATTGTTCACGCCCCCGGATTGCGCTCTATGATTTTGCCATGCAGGTAGCTCGTCCGGATGCACCTGAGGAAGCCTCAAAGTGGGTCGAATTATTCTGGCCTGGTGTAAGCACAAAAATGTATCTGCGTAATAATGAACCCAATAAGGATTGCCTTTCCTGGTGGGACGGAGCACTCATCAATGCTTTTACTCTTCAGGATGATGTATTAAGATTCGGCACAATATACACCAATATTCCTCCGGCCGGACCCATTAGTTCCGCGGATTACATTGTGAGCGGATATACAACTACATCAGGCTTCAGATATGAATCAACACTTACACTTGAAGCTGCTGAATCGCGGGAACTCGTAAAGTCCGTTAGTGTTACTTACGAAAACACTCCTGATAATATTACAAATGCCGCAATTTCGCTTGCGGAAAAATTCGGATCAGTCCTCAGCGTAATCAAAGAATTTGAACGCAGCAAAAGAGATACTGATGATGATGTTGCAATACGTGACTTATGGACAAAAGATACAGGAGCCGAAATAAAACTAACTCCCGCAAAGTTAAAAGTCCATCCGGAAGAGTCAGTAGATATTGATGTTGAAATGATTGACTGCGACGGCGTTCCCCTCGGCAGCCGGAAGATATATTTTAATGATACAACCGTATACGATATGAACGTATCAGGTACAACGGGCGGAAAAATTGAACCCGCAGTTGTAACTACTGATGGGTCAGGCAAAGCGAAGGTAAAATTCATCGCGGGAAAAAATACCGGACTAGCACAGATCTCTGCTTTTTTCCCACACCACAAACCGAACGGCAGAGCCGGCGGTTTCATAGGCAGCGCTGCTGTTCTCATCGGAAACCCTCCTGATCAGCGATGGATACTTCAGGCAAGAATTTCAGAAGAGACAATACGAGAAAGTGACACCAGCTGGACAGAAGGCAATCATCACGGGATCTCAACTCTATATGAAAGAAGTCAGGGCACAGCCTCAATAACAGGATTCGTTGAGAACGGCGGTCTTGATTCATCTTTTTACGCTGTCTATTATGATGAGTATGGTTATCCGATCGAGAACTGCGCTGTGAGCGGTTTTGGTTCAATTGATTATTTCCGGAAATATATTCTCGAGTGGGAAGATCCCCTGCCTACAATAGATATCAATAATGACCTTTACCGCGGTTCTGTTGCTCCCGGCTATACAGGTTTTGAATTTCATTATCCAACTGAACCTGACGATATAGTTATTGCCGCTCAGGCCGGCGGAATTGCTCAGGGCAATACAAACTGGACTCACTCGGTGTATTTTCCTGAAAGAGAATTGGAACATGAATCAGACCGCGGTTCAACAATGTTCAGCATTGCCGCAAATTTCAACCATGGCGAGTGCACTGTTACAAGAACCGATTCCACGTATATGATCAGCGGGTCGCGTACAACAGTTGAGAAGTCACATATATCAGGAAGAGGACTCGAAACTACAACACGCACCTTTATATTAAAAGCATCATTAAAGCAGAATGGCGAGCTTACCGGTATAAAGAATGCGGATGCAGCTATGCCCTCCCTTTTTACTCTGGGGCAAAACTATCCCAATCCATTTAATCCCGCGACAACGATCACTTATGAACTCCCTGAGAGCGGAAATGTAAGTCTGAAGATATATAATGTACTCGGCAGTGAGGCAGCAGTACTGGTTAATACACAGCAGCCGGCGGGAAAGTATAAAGTTAATTTCGATGCTGGTAGTTTACCATCTGGTATTTACTTTTATCATATTAATTACAATGATAAATCATTAACTCGCAAAATGCTGCTAATGAAGTGAGGTCGGAGGTCGGAGGACAGAGGGCGGAAGGCGGAAGTCGGAAGTCAGAGGGCGGAGGGCGAACGTCCGGTTTCGTGCTGCGCACTTCGCCGTGAACTGCGGCTAAAACGGAGCTGTTATATAAGACCTTCCGGGGCTGCAGAGCCAGGCAACGCACTCTTCTTTTCATCCGCTGCCGCTGCTCCCGCACGGTAAAGTATGAATGACGGCAGGGCTATGGCGATAAACTGTGATGGCAGTGATGCAAGAGTCTGAATAAGGAAAGATGCTTCACGATCAATAAAAAATGGTACGCATATTATCAGCCAGATCATTAATGTAATGATTGGACGAAATACTTCGCGGTTAAGACATACAAGATTAATAACCGGGACTAATACATAGTTTGCTGGAGCAAACGGACTCGCAAGGCTTCCAAGACTTAATAATGCAATCCATATTGAAACAGTTTCTGTTTCTGACCGCGGCTGCTTACGTGAGGACCAGTATGCAAGTGCAAGAATAAACAGGACGTATATTGCTCCAATAATTCGTCCTTCCGGAAGTCCGATTCCATCAACTCCAAGCCACTGAAGCTTTACCGCAATCCCGAAAGGAGACATATTTCGTGCTGCTGCCCAAACCCTGGAGAAAGGTCCTGCAAATGCCTCCCCGCTGGATAACTTTGGCAGTTCATATTGAAAAAAAGCTTTGAACGGATCAGACCCGAATACTAAAAAAGCAAGAATGGTAAGGGTGATAACAAAAACGAAAGTCCATAATACCTGGCGGTATTTTCTATTCACAAGTAAGTAAAACCCAAAATACCGGGAAAGATTTTTGCAGCTGCGCTCATTGACAACAGCATTCCTCCTGCCGGTGTCTGCTTTTGAAATAGTATCATTGCGATGATTGAAACAGAAATGAGCATGATCTGTACATTCGACATTTGCAGTCCTGAAAGTACAGGCAGTGCGCATAAAATCAAAGGACTCATTCCTATCATCCGCATCTTCCCTTCCGGCTCCAGTCTGAAAATAATCAGCAGGATAGCAGCCATAAATGTGATCAGACTTATGCTGAACCATAACATCCGCAGGGAAAGAAAATTTCCTCCGGTCATCGCATGCATAATAAGTGGAAGAAGCAGAAACGGAGGCGGATAATGATAATTGTCAACTTTGAAACCCATCATTTTGCGGTCTCTGTAATGCTTCTGAATATAAATATTTGTCTCCCCTGCTGATGTAAGGCGTACACTTTCACTGTATGCCGTAAGACAGCAATGCTCCACCATCCATGCATCTCCCGGGAATAGGGAATACTGCGGCTGTGATGGATAAAGCATAAATAATGAAAGTCTGCTTATCAGTACGACACATATTGCGGCAAGGATCATCCATCCCGCGCACAGCCAGGGTTTGCGGTTTCTGATACCGATGATCTCTGAAGGAAGCCATCCGGCAATCAAAGCAGTGCCAGCTATAAAGAGTAAAGCGGCGATAGACGCGGCGGGAAAAATAGATATGCCCAAAGCATTTAAACCTGTTAGGAGAGCAAGCGCAATTATGAGATTAACAAAACCCGAAATGATCAGCCGCTCAGGACCTCTTACACTGAGGAATTGATAAAACGTCACAAACTACCCTTTCACAATCTCCGGGCGGAGAATTAATCAATTTAGTGAGTTGCTTTACGAAGTATAATAAATCAATTCAGCTAATATTAAAGAGAAATAATTCGCCCTGAACAGGTTATCTCCCTATGTGAAAAAATATTCTTCTCAATTGTACAGGTGCGGGTTAGTCTTTGATACTGCAGGCGCATTCAACTGCGCCGGTGCTTAACTCAGCATATAAGAACCATCCAGGTACCTTATAATCTGCATATAAGCTCCTCGCAGCTGACACGGAGATGACGCCTGCCTGTAGAAATAAGATACGTGGTTTTATTATTTACGGAATCTGCGCTCTTCTTATTAATTAATATTAATTTTCTATTAATATTATTAATAAAAACAATAATTAATATATATATGGACACTTTGGACGAGAGAAAAGCAAGTCACAGAAGAAAAAAAATATAAAAAAAGAGAAAAGTATAATAATAGAGTAATTTATAACTTTTCAGAAGGCAAAATATAGCCGGCATAGCCCGAAATTCGTTAATGTACGTCCAGATAGTACAAATTGCATTAAACTTTTGTCCATTTGGACAAACTATTCTTCTTACTTTGTCCACCTGTTCCGGCACACCGCATTGTGGGAACCGGCGCACTGTAAAAATATCATTATAATTAATTATATTATTACTGCAGATATATAAACACGGGGAGAAATCTATGGAATGTTGTCAGGCAGCCGGTCTTGAAGAATTCCTGGATAATAAAGTAGCGGTTAAGGACCTGAAAAAGTACCGGGAAAATGGTCCGGGTAAAACAACTAATCTTCTGCTGAAGGGGTTATTGAAAGAAGGTGTAGCGGGACTTACGCTGCTTGATATTGGCGGCGGTGTTGGAGTTCTGCAGCATGAGCTGTTGAAAAATGGCGTGAGCAGTGTTACAAGTGTTGATGCATCGAGCGCTTATCTTGAGGTGGCCCGAAAGGAAGCCAGGAGTCAGGGTCATTTTGATCGTATTACGCAGCGTCATGGTGATTTCACTAAAATGGCGAACGAAATTGACAAAGCTGATATTGTAACACTGGACCGGGTGATATGCTGTTATGACAATATGGAAAGTCTGGTTAAGCTTTCTGCCTCGCGTGCATTAAAGCTTTATGGAGTAGTATATCCCGCTAATCATTTGCTGAACCGCATTCTTACAAATCTGCAAAACCTCTATCTACGGATAACGGGCAGCCAGTTCCGGATCTTTAATCATTCCATGGAAGATATTGAAAAGATCATCCGTGATGAAGGATTGGAGCGGTATTTTACCCACAAGACTTTCTTTTAGCATGTACAGGTTTTCCGGCGTAGAGTTTAAATTCCAAATCTCAAGCACCAAATAACAAATTCGCCGCAGCGAATGCCTAACGGCACAAATTCCAAATCTCAAATTCAAATAGAGGATGTAAACAACCTTCGTTTTGTCTACAACATAAAATACCGCTTCCCATATTCCTAACTCCAAAGCTGCTGTAATACAACTGCGGATAAATACAAACCGAATCCATAAACAACATGTGTCAGCATACTCTTTAATCTTCTCAGATTCGGATCAGAGAGTTTTGATGAAGCGATTCCAAAACCAAAAGCCGGCTGCATTATAAATAATGGTGAAATAACTGTGATAATCCCTACAATGAGAGCTGGTAAGATAAGCGGTTCATCGAGCCATTCCTTTCCAAAAAGCAGAATCAGCAGAAACGCAAAACTAATCCCGATCAAATAATGAGCACTCCATCCCATCAGCAGTTCACCCCTTACAGGAGCAGTCATCATAATGGTGTTATGATAAATCTTTCCTTTAGGAAAGTAAGCTATCCAGCGGCCCACATACCTGTAATCGAGAGATTTAATTTTGAACAAACTTAGTATGAATGTCCATATATCAACTGCAAACGTCCCCCCAATTCCTATCAAAATGATTTTAAGGATTGTGGTCATGCCCTTGTTCCGTAATATCTTTCACAACTTTGATTAATGTATAAAGTAGAGAAAAATTATTATTGTCCCAAGATTAACTTTGTAATACTTCGTGTGGTGGCATTCCTGTAAATGTCTTTGCCATATTTGTAGCACAGATTTCAATCTGAGCCCGCATTGCTTTTGTGTGAACGGGCTGAAAGCCTGTTCTACAGGCTGTGGTGAAAATCTCTTTGCTCCGCCAGGAGCAACATATCTGTAGCACAGATTTCATCTGTGTCCAACGACTTTGCAGACAATATTTTTGCTCCGTTAGGAGCAACATATTTGTAGAAAAACAATACCCCCCCACTCCCATCCTCGCTCCCCTGGGAGCGGCATATCTGTATGAAGGGGCATCCAGCTCTTTCTTTGTGAATAGGTATATTTTTCGTCATTATGAATTATTTTCGTAGTTTAATGGCAATAATTCTTATAAATACATTCGATTCTGGCCTTACATTTGCAGTATTTCTATATTTGTGAGGATGTATGATAAACAAGATCTGCCTGGCTTTACTGCTGTTCCTGATACCATTGTTTTCACAAACTGAATGGGAGAAAATTTCGTTCAGGGATGGCGGCAATTCCGTCCTCCTTACAATTGATTCACTGGGATATATCTACAACGTTACCCGGGAGTCCTTTTTGATACACAACCCTTTTGGAGACAATAGGGGATCCTCCATATACCGGTCAACAGATAAAGGAAATACCTGGACAAAATTAAACTTCGGATCTGCAGGTACAATGGTCTGTAACATAGATGTTACCGGAAAGGGAGATCTGGTCGTCGGTACCTACAAATTATATAACAGCAGTGAAGGCATTTTTCTATCTACAGATCACGGAGAGCACTGGCAGGAGATTAATGGAGATCTTCCTTCAAAGTATATAACGGCATTAACCTGCACTGAGGATAATATAATTTTTGCGGGTATTAAAGGACCTTCACAAATCAACCTTTACAAATCAATTGATTATGGCGTGACCTGGTTACCTATTGGGGATCTAGGCACCGCGTACAGATATCCTACTCAACTTGCATATTATGATAATCTTCTATTATGCTATACGGATTGGCCGGATCCCATTCAGTATTCTACTGATGATGGATTAACATGGACTACTACAAAAATTTCTGCGGGGGCAAGTACTGTGAGATCTTCTTTCGCATACAGAAAGTCCACAGGTCAGCTCTATTTTTCAATCAGGAACAATGCTCTGGATGATGGGGACTTTTATTTTATTTATGCTTCCCCTGATACATTCAGAACGGTAACAAACATTTCCTGGAGTAAAGGTGAAGATTATTCTCACGCGATTGTTCTGGATTCTGATGGCAATCTGTTCGGCGCGTCTTCCGGAAGCGGAGTAATGAAATCAACTGATGACGGCAAAACCTGGATCAAAAAAAATAGTATGGAAAATCCGTTTATTAATACTCTCGCTTTCGACCGGAATGACAATATCTATGCCGGTACTACAAGCGGTGTTATTAAATCCACAGATGGAGGAAACACATGGATAGAATTGACCCGCGGGTTGAATACACCTGCTATCAGTACACTTTTAACTGATGACAACGGGAATCTCTTTGTTCAGGGCACCAGAGAGGTATTCAGATATAAGATGAACGGCACGCGATGGGAGGCTTTGAATAATGGGAAAAGACATCCCGAGATCAGCACATTAACAACTACAGGTAATCTTGTATTTTCCTGCCATGACCATAGAAATGGAAGATGGGAATCCTATAAGCTGGGGTATAAATTAGACGATTTTTCAGGAAGATGGGTTGGAATAAACACATACTTTACATCGGTTGACAGGCATCCAAACGGGAATTTATTCGGAATATTTTATGAGTATTTAATGAGTTATGGATTTTATAATTCAACTGACAATGGTATCACCTGGAAAGGATTATCACCGCCGCCTTACAGGAAAATTGTTCAGATAGATTCTAAAGGAAATATTTATACCGCGGGTACAGGGTTGTCGGTGAGTTATAATAATGCCGCTTCCTTTGCTCCCCTGAATTATAGCGGTGAAATATATGATTTAAAGATTGATAAAAATGATTATATGTATATACAGCCTAATAAGAATTCCCGGGAAATTTTCCGCTGTAAAAAAATCGGGGATGACTGGCAAAATATAACCACTAAACTGCCTGCAGCTCAGGTAAATAAACTATCTACTGATAAATTCGGCAACCTTTTTGTAGTTATTAACTCAGGTCGTATTTTCTATTCAGAAACAAGCGGTGACAGCTGGAGTGAGATTACAGCAAACCTTAATTCAGCTGATCTTATAGATATCTCAATTACAAAAGACTCCGTCTTGTATGCCGGCAGTTCATCAGGTGAGGTTTATTTTCGATATTTCAGAGTAAAGGACACATCAGACCTGCCTGAGATACCTGATACAAGCGATCCGGTTTCTATGCAGTATAATCTTTCTCAGAATTTCCCGAATCCTTTTAACTCCGGCACCAAAATTATTTATTCTGTTCCGGGCTCAACAAACATAAAGATGAAGTTGTACGATGTACTCGGAAATGAATTGGCTGTGTTGTTGGATGCATTCAGAGAGAAAGGTGAATATGAGTTGCAATTCAATCCTGCAGGTTTAGCAAGCGGTGTTTATTTATATACATTGGAAGCCGGAGAATTCAAGGCAAGAAGAAAACTGATGCTGATAAAGTAAATGCATAGGAATTTACTATATGATCTTCTTTTGTCTCAAAACTATCTTTTGTGATACTTCGTGCCTATAAATGTCTTTCCCAGGAGCAGCATATTTGTAGCACAGATTTCAATCTGTGCCCATATTGCTTTATGAACAGGCTGAAAACCTGTTCTACAGGCTGTGGTGAAAATGTCTTTGCTCCGTTAGGAGCAACATATTTGTAGAAAACAACACCCCACACACCCATCCTCGCTCCCATGGGAGCGACATATCTGTGGAGCATTGCTTTTATGTGAACAGGCTGAAAGCCTGTTCTACGGTTTGCTGAAATGTCTTTTCCGGCTTCTGATTTCCGGCTCCGACTTCTGTCTTCGTTATTTTATCAGAAGCATCTTTCTGGCTGAAACATATTCTCCTGCTTTCATTCTGTAATAATACACACCGCTTGCCAGACTGCGGGCTTCGAAATTGACCTGATACTCCCCTGCCGGCTTTTCTTCATTAACCAGACTCATAACTCGTTTTCCGAGAATATCATATACATCCAACTCCACGAATGCTTTTTCGGCAATTGAATATTTTATTATTGTTGCCGGATTAAACGGATTAGGATAATTCTGCATCAAATCATATTTAAGGATGCTTCCGGACTCTTCCTTTACACCCGTTAAAAAATTACCGTTATAAAATTCCTGCACTGAACGGGCTGTCTCTCTTAAACGGCTTACACTGTTTATATGGTTTGTTCCTCTTGCAAGAATAATTGCGATCACAACTTCCTGGGTATCTTTTGGCGCAAAGGAAAAAGGACCCGCGGAGATGAGCATACTTCTGTCCTCCGGAGCAGGACCACCGGGCCATCCCTGTCCCTCATACCACCCGCTTCCCGACTGGGCCGGATCACCCGCTAAAGGAAATCTTGTAGCTTCATTTGTTTTAGGGTTAGTTACTACTGTTCCATTCCCAAATCTTCCATTCATCTGATTGTATAAAACTTCTGCACCCTTTTGAGAACCAAGAGCAGCATAAACCCAGTCAGGATTTCCGAGCACCATGAAATGAAACGCATACGCAGGTAAATTCTTCATCCCTTTTACGATTTTGTTATTAAAGTACGCGCTGTCATTTAAGGAGCTTAAAACCGGTCCCTGTACAATTTTGTAACCTATTGCGGGAGGATTATAACCATAATATCCCTCATCATTGAAATCACCGTTGTAACAATATGCCATATTCTCTACAGTATCAACCCCAACAAAATCATCATTGGCATAACCCAGATCAGCATCAGCCCAGTATCCAAAAAACATGTCTTCAACGGTGTTATTACCTTTATTAATTATCTTATACTTTTTGAATACAACATCTTTAAGATAATCTTTATCATATGTATTACTATTAATTGCATAAATGGTTGTTTGAACTTCAAGTCCTATCGGCTGACTTCCGTATGTAAATTTTGTCACACTGCTGTCGAGGTCGTTAGCGACTGACCACAGAACCTCGTTTCCATAAAGATCCGGAGTGTCAATCCCTTTGCTGAAAACTCCATCATTATTAACATCAGCATAAGGAGCGCCCAGATCGCCCGGCCAGTTATAATAATTCATACTGTATCTGTCTTTTACCGGTCCGGCTGGAAGATATTCCCAGTTATCAGCAAGTTTCCATAGATCATATTTAAATGAATTTCTTTCATCAGCCGATCCATTCTCAAGAATTTTTCCCGGAACCAATCCCTGCCTGTAAGTACTGCCATTCACATTTATTTTCCCGTTTACTTTACCGCCCCATATCAGGCCATCACTATATGCGGCGGTTATATTTCCGTTAAATCCTCCCGGCCAGTAAAGTCCCCCGGCTTCAGTAACGGGATTATATGAACCCGATCCGCTGCTGCCCGCCCACATCATAATATTATTAGCCGCTATATAATCATTTGCAGAATTATAAGTTACTTTCAGTATGCCTGAAAAATCCTTCACATCAGGATCATCAGTTTCAGAAATTCTTAAAATATAATCGGCATATTCCGCGGGAACATTCCATATAAATGAATTTGTGTTTTGTACATTATCAGCTATTGAGATCCAGCTTGCGCCGCGGTCTTTGCTATAATCAAGATTTATATTTCCGCAGTTATATGAAGTCCAGCTTATGTTAACCGGAAGCGGTTTTACTGATTCGTTAGGCTGAGGGGATACAATCTGTAATGATTTATGATCACCATTCATATCTGTCTTAGTAACCCAGCCGGCTGCCCCGGTTAAAAAATATCCATTATCAGAAGTCTTCATAACTGAAGAAAACACAGTGCTGTTTGGAATCTGCTTTGCCCAAATTACCTTAAGATCAGTATTCAGTTTAATTAATGAGTCCTTACAGGCGATAACAAAACTGCTGTCATCAGCTTCTGCGATAGCATAAAAATCAGAGACAGGTTTACTTAAAATAACATTTCCACCCGTATCCAGTTTATAGATAGTTCTTGCTCCCGAATAATAAACTTCAGCGCCGGTCTGAATACCACTATAGTTACCTATTTTCAGCGACTTCGTCCATACAAGTTCACCGGCGGCACTGATGCAGTTCAGCTGTCCCGTTTTAGCGATCAGCAGATTACCCGTATTCAGCATCAAAGCATTATTGCCAGCACCCGGTTTAACGGGATTCTCCTTTTGCCATTCTGCATTACCGTCAGCATCAACCTTTATCAGCTGACTGCCGATTATAAGAAAATTGTTATCAGTTGTACGCCGGATAAAATAACCATAATCATCTCCAGCTGTTCCATATCTCTTCGTCCATATCACTAAACCTTCACTGCTTAGCTTGTGAAGAAAAATGTCTTTACTGTTTCCATCCCATGTAGTAACAACCAGAATTGAGCTGTCGCCGCAGCTGATTACATCATTATATGTATTATAACTATCCAGGTATTTTATCCATTGTATATCACCATACCTGCTCAGCTTAAGAACAGATTTTTTCTCAGTCCCCAGAACATACCCGCAGTCCGGAGTCTGAACTACCGACATTATTTTATCTATCTCAGGATGATATTTTTCGAAAGTGATCTGAGCATGTGAAATAGTTGCACACAGAAACACTAAAATAATTATCAGCTTTTTCATAACGTATCCAACTTAATAAAGGAGAAATATTTGAAATCATACTATCGGTTTGGAGAAATTTTTGTTTAATAATGATTTTAGGAATGAAGACCAGAGGTGAGTTAAGAAACCGGAGTTTAGAGGTTGGAAGGAAACGGAAAGCCAAAGACTGATGTAGGAGAGGAGTTTTCCAAAGGAATAGAAAATTCAGAATGGATGTTGGAGCTTATTTTACATTAGAAATGTTTTCTTGCAAACTCACGGCCTGAGTGCGTTTTCAGATATCTTTAAAAACTTAATGCTTTGTGTTTATCATTGAACGAAAGGCTGTATTAAGCTGCCAGGGTTTGTACTGGGAAGTATATGGAGTACCACCTTCGTTGTGTTTGTGAATTCGATCCTTAAGATTCGTGGTGCTGCCGACATAGTATTTTTCAGGATAAGGAATGCTTTGAAGTATGTAAACGTAATGGTACATCTGATCCCCCCAAAGGTTAGATGAAAAACTATTCAGGTTTGTTTGGCTTCACTGAGTAAAGCACATTGTTAATTGTTTTCAATACTTTTTATTACACACTGCTGTAGCCTGGCTTCACTGCTAGATTACAGGCTTTTTCTCAGGCTTATAAACATTTTGGCCCGGCTTCACTGCGTTACGCCGTGGCACTAATTTTTGCGTAGCAAAAATTAGTGGAGGTGGCGGGAGTCGAACCCGCGTCCGAAGATAGAAGACTAAAGACGTCTACACACATAGCCTGCTATTTGTTTGACTTAAAGATACTCCAGTCAGGCAGGATTATTCTTTAAGCTGTCCGGTTTTGTTTCGCCTCACCAGCCCGGACGACCAGCTCAGCTATCATACCTAAACGGCGTTCATTTATACCCCGGCATGAGAAGGTATAATGAACGGCTGCTATATTTTAATTAAGCAGCTAAGGCGTAGTTATTTTCGCCAGTTATTGTTTTTTACCCGCGTTTTACGTGTCTCAGGTGAACACGGTGCGCAGTCCAAAGTTTTACTAACCCCGTCGAAACCAATTTCACCCCCTTAGGAAGAAAGTCATTCGCTTCCGCCTTCGAAGACTCCGGCGGACAGGTCGCGTCATTAATTGTCATTCAATTGTAAGACAAAGAGGACACAGATTTCAAAGAAGAAAGAAGACACAGATTTCACAGATTACACAGATTTTCAAAGAAAAAGAAATTAGACATCACAAAAAATAGACACAAATTTCGCAAATTATCACAAAAAGAATTAAGAATTGACACAGAAGAAATTAGTTGCCGTTGGTTTCTTTTTTCCAGGGCACATCCATTATTCCATTGGTTCTGTTTTCAAAACGTGCAAGAACAAATAGTAAATCACTGAGTCTATTTAAAAATAGGATAATATTCTGATTAATCACAGTAGTGTGCGTTAGGGTTATTACCCTGCGCTCAGCACGCCGGCAGACTGTCCTTGCTAAATGCAGGTAAACAGCTCCACCGCTTCCTCCGGGCAGTATAAAATTCCTTAAAGGCTCTAACTGTGCATCAAAGAAATCAATGGCATTCTCAAGCTCGGTAATATGATGTTCTTTTATTCCGCTTATCGACGCTCTGCTGTTTTCTTTTTCTATGGGCGTTGCAAGATCTGACCCGATGGTAAACAGCTGATTTTGTACTTTCTTCAGTAAATCATAAATGTCGGAATTGTCGATCTCAAGCAGCGCTACTCCAATAACAGAATTTAACTCGTCAATAGTTCCGTATGCTTCAATCCTGATGTCATCCTTCGGTACTCTCTGCCCGCCGAAAAGACTGGTTTCACCGCTATCCCCCGTCCTGGTGTAAATCTTCATTGGATTACCGGAAGTGCTTTTAGTATAACAGAATACGCGGCTCCTGTACTATCTTTTGCCGTAAACTGATTTCCGTTAACGAAGTATTCTTTCCTGATATATGCTAATCCCATCGGCTGTTTATGCGCATGGGAATATACGATTGAAGTAATTTTACCTGCTTCATTTGCATTGTGATATATGGAAAGGTTCTCCGGAGTTTCCGGCAGCCGGTCCAGCAGAACCAGGGAGAGTTCACGCTGTACTTTATCATATGTATCCAAGCGCGCGATTACTTCCTGTCCTATGTAGCATCCCTTAGTAAATGATACTTCATTAATCAGCTTTGTTTCATGAGGATTATAAAAATCATTTAGTTCATTGGGCGCGGAAGGTATTCCTTTCTCAACCCTTAGTATATTATAGGCCTCTTCCCCGACCATCCTGAAATCAAATACGCTGCTGTTTTCATGCATATATCTCAGCAGGAACATGGTATCTTCTGCATTACTGAGAAGGAGGTATTTTGTAAGACCGAATTCGTTTATTTTCACACAAAAGTATTCAGCGCGTTCAATGTTTACTTTTTTAATTTCATTGTACTTCAGTGCTATATCTTTTCCGAATATCATGGTGAGAAAGGATTCTGACTGCGACCCAATTAATTCAAAAAGTGAGTACCTGTTATTCGCAACGGAGATTTTAATATCTTCAACAATGATATATTTGTTGATCCATGTCAGAAGTTTATGCCGGAAAACACCACTGCTGACCAGGAGCTGAGTGAAATCAAGATTCAGCAGCAAAGTCCGATCAATAATTCTTCCCTTCTCATTTGTGAAAATAGTATTGACAGATGAATACGGTGCGAGTCCAAGAATTTTGTTGGTACTAATGCGATGAACAAAATCTAATGTGTCCTTACCTTTGAGTTCTATGAGTCCCATAAATGATATATCGCGCATACCGGCACCATTTATAAGGGCGTCGTATTCAGCAGTGGTTGAGCTGTAAAGTTTTACGGAGGAATCATCATTTATATGAATATCCGGGTATAATGTTTTATAATAGTCCTGAATAGAATTTATATTTGTATCAATCTCTGCCATTAAACTCCTCAAAAACTCCTTAATAAAATTTATACACTTAATATACTAAAATCACAATTTGGATAACAGATGTAAATTGGGAAGGTAGGAAAGAACTGCGGAGAGATAACTGACCAAAACACTAAGATTAAGAAAAATGAGAGACCTCCAAGGTTCAGGAAAACCTTGGAGGTCTTCCACCTGTCCGCTCGCGGCGGATTCATCCATTCATCCATTCAACCATTCATCCAACCATACAATCATACAATCATACATTCATTCCCTTAATATGGACGTGTTTGCCGCTGATTTCGGGGGTTCACATAAAGGCTGTCTTTAATTTTCCAGATGAATCCTGTTGAATCTGCAGAGTAGATCCTGTCTGCAGTATTGTAGAATGTGTGTTCGTAGTAATCAGGATATATATCATTGTTTATATTAGCCATGGTCCTTCTTCGCGAAATACCTTCATAGGTTTCAAGAAGATGAGGATAGGACCGTATGCCGCGAAGCATGAAGAAGTTCATATTGCGGTGACCGACAAGAATGCCATCTTCAAAATTTACTTCTATATAAGGAATGGTTTTATCCTTCCATATCTTGTAGGTGAATTTATTAAACCCGCCGTGAAGGGGTACGAGTCTCTCCCACACTAGATTAAATCCATCATTTTCACACAGGAACAGTGTTAAATAAAAGAGTGCTGTTCCAAGCTTTGTGCTGTCGAGATTAACGAAACTGGATTCATAACCGGTAACGTTTTTTGGTTCAATAGATCGTTCTCCCTGTCGTGATTTTGCAATAAGCGCAAAGATATATTGCGCATCAGATTTATAATAAAGCAGAGCAGGTTTGGGGACGTTAAATGTGAGTGTCCTGTCAAATTCAACGATATATGATCCGGGTGGGTAATTATTTAATACGTATTCTTTGAGTGCAAGTGTATCGTAAGGTGATCTTTTTTGTGATCCTTCTTTTTCAACTGAGAGATTATATTCCTGAACGCTTTTGTCTTTTTCTTCGGAATAGGCAGCATCACCTTCCCGGCTGGCATCATCTCCGCATCCGCCGGCGGATATGATAAGCAGAATGACAGTCAGTGCTGACATGAAAATCTTCATTTATGACCCCTCGTAATACTATGTTTAAAGATAAGAAAGAAATCAGACAAAAGGCAAAAAAAGGAAGGAGCAGAACACGGGCGGGACTTGCCCGCCGTATGTGGCCTGAATTGGAATAATCATCAGAAGCCGAAATCAATAATTCCAACTCCGTTTAAGTTCGCCGCCAATGATTCTTTTTTGTGAAATCCAGCCGCGGCAAGCCGGCGGCTCTGCTGTACACTTTCTTATTGCCTTGAGAATTCATCGAAGAAATAGGCCGAGCTGAGAATGCCAAGATTAAAGTGTTTAAGACTGAAGTGTTCATTAGGTGAATGAAGGTTTTCGCTGTCGAGTCCCATTCCCATCAGAATGGCAGGAGCTTTAAGGCCCTTTACGAATTCAACCACGATTGGAATTGAACCGCCTTCACGCATATAAACTATTTTCTTTCCGAATGCCTTTTCCATTGCTTTTGCAGCCGCACTTACTGCCTTTGAGTTTAAAGGAACAACAACGGGTGAACCGCCATGAAGATCTTTTACGGTAACCTTTACGCTCTTCGGTGATATTTTCTTAATGTAAGAAGTAAACATTTTGGCAATTTTCTTTGGATCCTGGTTTGGCACTAAGCGCATACTGATCTTAGCGCTCGCCTTTGATGGTATTACAGTTTTTGCGCCCGCGCCCGTAAATCCTCCCCATATACCATTGCAGTCGAGAGTAGGCCTTGCCCAGAGTTTTTCAAGAGTTGTAAATCCTTTCTCTCCTTCAAGTTCTGCCACGCCAAGTTCTTTAGCATAATTTTTATCTGAGAACCTTAGACGGCTGATATTTTCTTTCTCAGCTTTTGAGATCTTTATAACATCATTATAGAAGTCGGGTATCGTTATCTTACCATTCTTATCATGGAGCTTAGCTATAATATCCGCGAGTATATTGATTGGATTTGGAGCTGGTCCGCCGAAAGAACCTGAATGAAGATCGCGGTTTGGTCCGGTTACTTCCAATTCCATATAAGCCAAACCTCTTAACCCGTATGTGAGCGAAGGAACACCTTCGTCATACAGGGAAGTATCGGAAATGAGTATAGCATCACATTTAAGCATATCTTTATTTTGTTTAAGGAATACAGAGAGATTCTCGCTGCCGATCTCTTCTTCACCTTCACATAAAAATTTTACATTTAACGGCATACTTCCGTTTGCTTTAAAGAATGCTTCAATACTTTTAACATGCATATAGAGCTGACCTTTATCATCCGTTGCTCCCCTTGCCCAGATCTTACCATCTTCAACTACAGGCTCAAATGGAGCATTCTTCCATAATTCAACAGGATCTACCGGCTGCACATCATAATGGCCGTACACGAGTACTGTTGGTTTGCCGGGAGCGCCCAGCCATTCACCATATACAACCGGGTGGCCTTCAGTTTTAAATATCTCAACGCGATTCAACCCGGCATCTTTAAGTTTTTCTGCTACAAATTCTGCTGCTTTCTTTATGTCGCCTTTATTTTCAGGGGAAGTACTGATGCTTGGAATTCTTAAAAAATCTTTCAGTTCCTCAATATAATTGTTAAAATTATCCGAAATGTAGCTCTTTATTTTTTCCACAAATACCTCATTAATTATTAACATAAAACTTGTATTTAAATATAACCGGGATATACTTTTTAAAATTTTCAACTGTATTCAGGTCAACTTTTTCCAGTACGGACTCTGAAGGAATGAACTGGCTTTTCCAGGGATCATCTATTATATAAATATTCTTATCATCATCCATAGTGATAGATTCCAATGATGCGATATAATCGAGATCAGGATACAGTGGAATATTGGTATGTACCGGAGTTTCGGCTGAATGTTTTATATTCAGCGAGTCATCAAAATTAATATAAAATATTTTCTTTGAATTTCTATCTATTCCGATTAATTTATTGTCATCAACTGCATATAATCCGCATATCGAACGTATTGCAAGATTTTTTGTATCGATCTGTTTAATTATCCTGTATGTTTTTTTATCAACAATAAAGATATAGCTGTTTTCTGATAAGATTGGTATTTCATTACCGGCTTCCAATCCGAGATAAAGATACTTCTGATCGACGGCTAATCCCTCATAACCTATATTTTTTTCTGTGTATTTAAGGAACTGATCTTCAGGTGTGATCTGAACTTTCTTAATAGAGATAAGTTCCCTGCTGTGAAGATCATTATTCCTGAAGATAAGTTTATAAATGCCAACGTATTCACGAAATGTTTTGCCATTTCCTTCTATTGAAAGGTATACGTCGCCTGTGTGTTTATCATAAGTAAGATCTTCAAAATCTTTTTTCGGGAATTGTTTCAGGAACTGGTTCACTTCATCAGAATAATTTATATCTGTTAAGCGGATTGCGGAATTCTTATCTATTTCAAGATAGTTGAGTTTGCCGATATCATCGGCGAGAAGAAATGTTTTGCTGCCGTCAGATGTTTTTCCCAGGTATACTATGCCTGAGGTTTGATCTGTGTGTGACTCACCGTCTTTAAGCCATAAGGGGAATTTATCAGCTTTTTCTATAGAGATCTTTTGTATTTTGCCGGAACAGGATAAAGATGACAAAATGATCAGAACAAGGACCGTAGTTAGAAGATTTTTCATCAACAAAAATAAGGAAAAAAGACTTAAAGGAAAAGACAAACCCCGCAGTTCTGAGTAAAGAAACGATAAACGAAGAGCTCTGAATAAAACAGCAGTTTGAAGCAACTTCTTTTATATGAATGATGTTTAATTATTTAATATATTTGAACTATGATATTATACAGATACATACTAAGAAATCACGCGGGACCCTTTATATTTTCAATTATTACCCTGTTCTTCGTTTTCCTTTTTAATTTTCTTACAAAATTTGCGGACAGGCTGGTAGGTAAGGGACTCGGGTTCTGGGTGATAACAAAACTGATTATCTATAATCTCGCCTGGATGGTAGTACTGGTTGTGCCCATGGCTGTACTGGTTGCAACCCTTATGGCTTATGGCAATATGTCGCACAATAATGAAGTTGCTATCATGAAAGCATCCGGTGTGAGTGTTTATAAGATGATACTCCCCCCCTTCATCTTAAGTATAATCTTATGCTTTTTACTAATCCGCTTTAATAATGATATTTACCCCGATGCGAACCACGCCGCGCGGATATTAATGCAGGATATCTCGAATAAAAAACCAACACTATCACTTGTACCCGGATTGTTTTCACAGGAAGTTGCTGATTACGCTATACTTGTGCGTCAGATAGATGAAAACTCGAACCTGCTGTATGGCGTTACTATTTACGATTATAGTGACGCAAACCAGCTCAATGTTGTTACCGCAAAAAGAGGAAAGATTTATTTTTCGCAGGATCAGAAAAAACTTTTAATGGATCTCTGGAACGGCGAAATACATGAAACAAATCCTAACACAAATGAAGTTTACAGAAAAGTTCTTTTTAATCAGCACAGAATTATGATGAATGCTGATCAGTTTTCCTTTCAGCATTCAACTCCCGGCGGAATGAGAGGCGACCGTGAATTAAGCGCCGGAGATATGAACAGAATAGTTGATAGTCTTGAAGTTATTCAGGACAGATACAAATCAAGGTTTGAAGAGAATATTAAGCGGTATTTCGAATTTGCTCCCGGCGGCCCCAAAAAGGTTTCAACGCGCACACCGGAAGATATTTATTACAGGACACAGGATAAAGTAAACGCGGCCAGAAATATAATTATATCAGACCTGGAGAATCTTGGTTATAATCAGAAAACAATTAATAGTTATCTGGTTGAGATTTATAAAAAATATTCAATACCTTTTGCCTGTATCATATTTGTGCTGATCGGTGCTCCTCTCGGAATAATGACACGCAAAGGGGGAATCGGTGTTGCAGCAGGTATTAGTGTATTATTCTTTCTCATATATTGGGCTTTTCTCATTGGCGGAGAAAAGCTTGCCGATCGTGGTTTATTATCGCCCTTCTGGGGAATGTGGAGCGCTAATTTCGTGCTTGGAATCCTTGGTGTGCTGGTTACCATAAAGGCAGCAAAGGAATCAGTTATACTTGATTTTTCATGGTTCCAGAAATTCATTCCTGCATCATTAAGAATGCCCCCGGCTCAAGATGAAGATAATTGACCGCTACTTTATAAAGCAGTTTGTGCAGACGATTGTGTTCGGACTGCTTGCATTCACGCTGATCTTTGTCATCATCGATATGATGGAAAATCTTGATGATTTCATCGATCAGTCCGTACCCACTTTGATGATCTTCGAGTATTATCTTTATTTCACTCCTGAGATCTTAAGATTAATGATTCCTATTGCCGTTTTCCTCGCGTGCCTGTTCACTGTGGGTAAAATGACTAATCAGAATGAAATGACGGCTATAAAATCCAGCGGCGTCAGTCTTTACAGGATCATGGCGCCCTTTCTGGTTACTTCGCTGGTTATAAGTTTGCTTACAATATACTTCGGAGGTTATGTTGTTCCGCTGGCAAATAAAGGAAAAGTAAACATAGAAGTAAACTACATGCGTAAAGGTATTGTGGCAACCGGAAGTAATATTTTCTTTCAGGATAGTAAGACAAGAATTGTGAATATTTATTTCTTTGATATTAATAACCTGCAGGCGAACAGGGTGAGTATACAGGAATTCACCAGCGGTGATCTGACTAAAATGAAGAGCAGGATTGACGTGCCCCGTATGGTTTATGATACAACAAGAAACAGCTGGGAATTATTCGGCGGAATTAAAAGGACTTTTACAGAAAACCAGGAAGAAGCAGTTGAGTTTAACAGGATGGTGCTGAAGGACCTTAATTTCAAACCAGCCGATGTTATAAATAAGCAGCAGAGACCGGAAGAGATGACGCTGCCTGAATTAAAAGAGTTCTATGAAAATCAGGAGCGGACGGGCAATGACCCAACGCGTACTCTGATAGAATATCATTCCAAGTTCGCGTTTTCTCTTGCGAGTTTTATTGTCGTTTTTCTTGGTCTGCCTTTAGCAGTCACAAAGAAGAGGGGCGGACTCGCACTGCAGTTCGGCATAAGTTTGTTATTCACGTTTTTGTACCTTGGATTTATGAAGATCAGTCAGGCCTTCGGAAAGAATGGTGTGATGGATCCCCTGCTTACTGCCTGGTTCGCAAATATTATTTTCTTTGTCGGAGCGATTGTGAACTTAATCAGAGTACAGAAATAAGGTTAGCCGAAACAGGCAATGCTGTCAACTAGGTTTTCTTAAGGCTGAAAACTTGCCTACCGGCAGGCAGGCCTTAAATATATCAGCCCTGGGCAAGCCCAATGCTGTCAGGTTAAGAATTTCTAATGGATGAAACTTGTATACTGGCAGACAAGCTGAAAATTTTTTCGTTGAACCGGGGCTCGCCCCGGCTGGGTTGCACATAATGTTAATAAACAGAAATGTATGTCCGGAGTGGGAATTTTGAATTGTGGCTTCGTTTTAAGTTAACCGCAAATTCTTCTATTGTGAGACCCAGTCGCCGCAAGCGGCGCCTCTGTTATGTTAAAATGCAATACCTGGCACCAGCTTAGAGTGTCCCTTCTTAAAAATAATTGAAAGAGACAAACCCGGAAGAGATTGAGTGGTGGATTTGTCCTCTTTCGTTTGGGGGAATCAAAT